>Ga0307516_10000633_pt1:0-2500 | contig 47531 bp, 34 predicted proteins | sample 19_EM_MG_FD_203310 | JGI IMG/M metagenome (GOLD analysis project Ga0307516, IMG submission 203310) | Populus trichocarpa ectomycorrhiza microbial communities from riparian zone in the Pacific Northwest, United States - 19_EM | ecosystem: Host-associated > Plants > Roots > Unclassified... | reverse complement strand
GCACATGGTGGATGCCTTGGCGACAGAAGGCGATGAAGGACGTGGTAGCCTGCGATAAGCTTCGGGGAGCCGGCAAATATGCTTCGATCCGAAGATTTCCGAATGGGGAAACCCACCGCTTCGGCGGTACCTTTGACTGAATACATAGGTCAAAGGAGCGAACCCGGTGAATTGAAACATCTCAGTAACCGGAGGAATAGAAATCAACCGAGATTCCGTTAGTAGTGGCGAGCGAACGCGGAACAGCCCAGTGCTCATAATTGCGTAAGTCTTAGTGGAACAGTCTGGAAAGTCTGGCCATAGCGGGTGATAGCCCCGTACACGAAAAGGCAAGCGCATGGAGCACAAAGAGTAGGGCGGGACACGTGCAATCCTGCCTGAACATAGGGGGACCATCCTCTAAGGCTAAATACTCTCTGTCGACCGATAGTGAACAAGTACCGTGAGGGAAAGGCGAAAAGAACCCCGGAGAGGGGAGTGAAATAGAACCTGAAACCGTGTGCGTACAAGCAGTGGGAGCCCCGCAAGGGGTGACTGCGTACCTTTTGTATAATGGGTCAGCGAGTTACTTTCAGTGGCAAGGCTAACCGAATAGGGGAGCCGTAGGGAAACCGAGTCTTAATCGGGCGTTTCAGTCGCTGGGAGTAGACCCGAAGCCAGTCGATCTATCCATGTCCAGGGTGAAAGTAGGGTAACACCTACCGGAGGCCCGAACGAACCACTGTTGCAATAGTGCGTCGATGAGGTGTGGATAGGAGTGAAAGGCTAATCAAGGCTGGCGATAGCTGGTTCTCCCCGAAAGCTATTTAGGTAGTGCCTCGTGTCATTCACCCTGGGGGGTAGAGCACTGTTTAGACTAGGGGAACATCCCGTTCTACCAAATCTATGCAAACTCCGAATACCCAGGAGTGTTATCACGGGAGACACACGGCGGGTGCTAACGTCCGTCGTGAAGAGGGAAATAACCCAGACCATCAGCTAAGGTCCCAAAGTTTCGGCTAAGTGGTAAACGATGTGGGAAGGCTAAAACAGCTAGGAGGTTGGCTTAGAAGCAGCCATCCTTTAAAGAAAGCGTAATAGCTCACTAGTCTAGTCGGCCTGCGCGGAAGATTTAACGGGGCTTAAGCCGAGCACCGAAGCTATGGGTGTAATGATCTTCGGATTGTTACGCGGTAGGGGAGCGTTCTGTACGCCTGCGAAGGTGAACTGCGAGGTTTGCTGGAGGTATCAGAAGTGCGAATGCTGACATGAGTAACGTTAATGCGGGTGAAAAACCCGCACGCCGAAAACCCAAGGTTTCCTGAGCTATGTTAATCAGCTGAGGGTGAGTCGGATCCTAAGGCGAGACCGAAAGGTGTAGTCGATGGAAAGCAGGTTAATATTCCTGCACCGATTATTACTGCGATGGGGTGACGGAGAAGGCTAAACAATCCGGGGTTGGTTCCCGGTTCAAGGTCGTAGGGAGAGATTCCAGGTAAATCCGGAGTCTCGTTAATCCCAAGAACTGAGTACGAGGACTCTTCGGAGTTCGAAGTTGTCGACGCCACGCTTCCAGGAAAAGCCTCTAAGCTTCAGGTAATAATCGTCCGTACCGCAAACCGACACTGGTGGGTGAGAGGAAAACTCTAAGGCGCTTGAGAGAACTCGGGTTAAGGAACTCTGCAATTTGACACCGTAACTTCGGGAGAAGGTGTGCCTTTGATGGTGAGAGGATTTACTCCTTGAGCTGTTAGAGGTCTCAGATAATCGGGGGCTGCGACTGTTTACCAAAAACACAGGACTCTGCGAACACGAAAGTGGAAGTATAGGGTCTGACGCCTGCCCGGTGCCGGAAGGTTAATTGATGGGGTCAGCCGCAAGGCGAAGCTCTTGATCGAAGCCCCGGTAAACGGCGGCCGTAACTATAACGGTCCTAAGGTAGCGAAATTCCTTGTCGGGTAAGTTCCGACCTGCACGAATGGCGTAACGCTGGCCCCACTGTCTCGACCCGAGACTCAGTGAACTTGAAATCGCTGTGAAGATGCGGCGTAGCTGCGGAAAGACGGAAAGACCCCGTGAACCTTTACTATAGCTTTACACTGAACTTTGAATTTGTTTGTGTAGGATAGCTGGGAGCCTACGAAGTGGGGACGCTAGTCTTCATGGAGGCAACCTTGAAATACCAGCCTGACAACTTCGCAGTTCTAACCTTGGCCCATTATCTGGGTTGGGGACAGTGTATGGTGGGTAGTTTGACTGGGGCGGTCTCCTCCCAAAGAGTAACGGAGGAGTGCAAAGGTACCCTCAGCGCGGTCGGTCATCGCGCATAGAGTGCAATCGCATAAGGGTGCTTAACTGTGAGACGGACATGTCGAACAGGTACGAAAGTAGGTGATAGTGATCCGGTGGTTCTGTATGGAAGGGCCATCGCTCAACGGATAAAAGGTACTCCGGGGATAACAGGCTTATTCCTCCCAAGAGTCCACATCGACGGAGGAGTTTGGCACCTCGATGTCGGCTC
>Ga0307516_10000632_pt1 | contig 47574 bp, 54 predicted proteins | sample 19_EM_MG_FD_203310 | JGI IMG/M metagenome (GOLD analysis project Ga0307516, IMG submission 203310) | Populus trichocarpa ectomycorrhiza microbial communities from riparian zone in the Pacific Northwest, United States - 19_EM | ecosystem: Host-associated > Plants > Roots > Unclassified | place... | reverse complement strand
GATACCGCGAGACTACGAGCGGCGCGTGAGTACGCCGGAAGTGTGACTACGAGCGGCGCGTGAGTACGCCGGAAGTGTGGCTACGAGCGGCGCGTGAGTACGCCGGAAGTGTGACTACGAGCGGCGCCTGAGTACGCTGGAAGTGTGACTACGAGCGGCGCGTGAGTACACCGGCAGTGTGAGTACGCGGGAAGTGTGATCACAAGCTGGCCCCGACGAAGGACTGGGCCTACATTACCTGTCGAGCAGCACGGAGTAGTCAAGGCAGGATCTTGACAACTAATCAGCAAGCAAATCATGGAGAAAATGACACTTCCTTGCGAACGACACAAACCAAACATCGCTATCCACAACTTCACTGGAGAACTGGTACCAGGAGCCGGACAGGAGTACACCATATCTATCACGCTTCAACACTGAGAACATTACTCACAGGAGGTATTTGAAGTGGTGCCACTCGAACCGGAAGTCGACATCTTCCTGCCATTTTGGTGGATTGTCAAATACCCCCCACAAGAGGCATAGAGGGATCCAGACCTTCGTTTCAATAGTCCGAACTGCTCGAAACTTTGTACGAAGGCCGCCACTACCAAATTCTCTCTAAGCCTCGACCGATTGGTAATCAGTCATCCAGGATCGCAGATCATTGGTTACGTATCCGCAGTGGGGGCTGCCGACCCACTAGACCAAGTGCCCAACAAATTTCAGCAATTCCTAGACATCATGGGAAAGGAGGCGGCAGATGCTCTCCCAAAACACAGTTCCTATGAACACGAAATTCCGCTGAAGGAGGGTGAAAAACCACCTTGGGGGCCAATTTACCCACTTTCTGAGGTTGAGTTGGAAACACTCCGGGAATACCTAAAGGAAATGATGAGAACAGGGAAAATCTGACGATCATCATCCAGCGCTGGTGCTCCAATCCTCTTCGTACCAAAACCTCATGGGCTTGGCCTCAGATTATATGTCGACTACCACGGCATCAACCGAATCACAATCCCCAACTGATACCCCCTCCCCTTAATGCAGGAACTACAAGACCGCATTCAAGGAGCGTAGTACTTCACCAAAATCGATCTAAAAAACGGATACCATCTAGTCTGGATGAAGGAAGGAGAGGAATGGAAAACCACCTTTCACATCTGCTACGGCCTTTACGAATTCTTGGTAATGCTGTTCGGATTAACCAATGCACCAGCAACGTTCCAAGACATGATGAACCACATATTACGAAACATGATCGACCTCGGCCTATTGGCATACATTGATGACCTACTCATATACACTAAAACAGAAGAAGAACACAACACGATTGTTAAAGAAGTTCTACAGAGGTTACGGGCAAATAGGTTGGCCATCTCGCCGGAAAAATAAGCATGAAAACAAAAAGAGGTGGAATTTTTTGGCTATGTAATCAGAAGAGAAGGAATCAAAATGGCAGAGGAGAAAGTGAAGGCAGTCCTCGAATGGAAGTCCCTCGCATCACTAGTAGAGACTCAGTCATTCCTAGGGTTTGCTAACTTCTATCGACGGTTCATCAATGATTTTTCCCGAGTGGCGCGGCCAATTACGGAACTGACAAAGGCCACAACAACCAAAGACTGGAAATGGACGGCTGAAGCAGAACAAGCGTTCTCGGAACTGAAACACTGCTTCACATCCGCACCAATCTTAGCACACTTCGAACCCCAACGACCAGTAATTGTGGAAACCAATGCCTCAGACTTCACTCTCGGTGCGGTACTATCCCAAAGGGATGATGAAAACCACCTACACCCAATCGCCTTCCACATTGGCAAAAAATTTGAGAATTCCTAGGGAGCTCCCGTAGCTCCCGTAGCTCCCGTAAGCATCGCTAACTCCCATAAGAGGAGAAGTTATATTTTGCTCCCTTAAGGATTTTAAAAAAAAAAGTGCTTTATTTTTAGCTGAAACCTCGAGAAATATTAGTTCAAATTTATGTCTCACCTGTAAAAAATGCAATATACTTCAACTTTTCATTTTTTTGCTGATGCACTCAAGAAAGTTCACCTCTGCTGAAATCAACTACGAAATCCACGACAAGGAACTGCTAGCAGTTGTGAGTTCATTCAAACATTGGCGACGATACCTCGAAGGAGCAACTCACCAGATACAAGTATACTCGGACCACCAGAACCTTAAATACTTCACCACCACTAAGGTTCCCAACCGGCGGCAAGCCCGCTGGGCCCAGGAGCTGGCCGGCATCGACTTCAAGATCTACTACCAACCCGGCACCAAAAATGGCAAACCAGATGCACTGTCTAGGCATTCAGAGTACTGCTCTGAAAAGGGAGGGAGTGAAAGCCAGCCGATAACGATGGTCTTGCATAAAACTCACTTTGCAGGAGCAGTCAACACTTTACAAGAAGACACGACATTCATCATTTCAGCTGCACGACTCTATTCTCTCCCAGTCCGGAGCTGGAAGAAGGAATTCCTGGCACTTGTACGAAGTGCTGGGGAAAAGGACCTAGAATACTGCAAATCACTCGAGGAACTTAAGGTTGAGGAAAATGGGGAAGCGGCATGGGCAGGCCCTGTGCCGGATGGCCGAGAGGCCGAGAAGAACAAGGGAAATAAGGAAAACGAGGAAGCGGCACGGGCAGGGTCTGTGCCGAATGGCCGGATGGCCAAGGATAGGAAGATGGCGTAGGCAGGAAAAGGGATAATAGAAATGAAGGACAGATGTGTGTATCGGAAGGGAATGCTGTGGATACCAAACGATAAGGACCTCATTCGACAGATGCTGGAATCGGAGCATGACACAAAAGTGACAGGCCATATGGGGCAGGACAAAACAATCGAGCTAATTCGACACAACTTCTGGTGGCCACAGATGAAAGAGCAAATCACAGACTTTGTCCGGAGCTGTCTTCAGTGCTAGAAGAACAAGGCCACTCGATGCCAGCCCTATGGACTCCTAACTCCTATAGAACTACCCCACACCCCATGGCAGTCGATCGCAATGGATTTCATAACTGACCTACCACTGTCTGACGAATGCGACCAGCTCTGGGTAGTTGTCGACCGATTTACAAAAATGGCCCACTTCATACCACTGTCGAAGGAAGGCAAGTCAGCAAGCGACCTAGTAAGAACCTTCGTCCAGGAAGTGTGGCATCACTACGGACTACCCTTGGATATTATATCAGATGGGGACTCTTGTTTCACCTCTACCGTATGGCAGGAGTTCTTGACACTCTCTGGTATCCAACCACGAATGTCAACAGCGTTCGACCCACAAACCGATGGCCAGACCGAATGGCTGAACCAAACCATTGAGGTATACCTCCAGTCATTTATCAGCTACGAACAGGACGACTGGGTTAGTTTGCTACCAATGGCAGAGTTCGCCTACAACAATTCGACTACCAATGCGACAGGCATCTTGCCGTTCTACGCAAACTATGGCTTCCATCCCACAGCGACAAATCCAGCTGCAGTGCTACCACTAAACCCCGTAAGTTTTGCCTACGGCCATTGGATACACGCAGTATATGGGGACACAAGGAAAATGCGTGACAAGACATGGGAACGGATGCGCCGATACACAGACCCCCACAGAAAGGAACCACCAGTATATCAAGTGGGCGACCTAGTGATGCTCCACGGTAGAAACATTCAAACCCGCTGCCCATCACGGAAGCTCGACCACAAAAACCAGGGGCCATTCCAGGTGGAAAAGGTAATCTCCCCACTTACAGTCAAGCTCACACTGCCACGAAAATGGCGAATCCACAAGGTGTTCCACGTCTCTCTTCTCGAACCCTACCAAGCTGGCAAGATGCAAGCAACACCGGACCCGGTTAAGGTACTCTGGGAAGCGGACAACATTGAGAACAGCGAAGAATACGATGTGGACGAAATCATGGGCAGCACCAAAAAGGGACGACGAGTTCTCTATCTGGTCAAGTGGCGAGACTATCCCAACCGAATGGATTGGACCAACGAGCCGTTTGACAACTTCTCAGAAGGGGGGTTGGAGAAGCTGAGGGAGTTTCACCGCCAGAACCCAGAGGTGCCGAGAGATTACCGGCTCGCCAAAGAGTAAGGGTAGAAAGGAAGAAAGGGGAAAGGGATGACGGAAGGAAGGACAGAGGTTAGAAAGGCTTCGGGGCGAAGCCTAGGGACGGGGGGAGAAGTATTACACCCTAGTATAATGGGCTAACAGCTCAACGAGAATGTAATAGATGTTTGGCGCAGAATATTGACGGTCACTCGAGTGACACTCTCCAAACGTCAACGGTCCCCTGAATGCCACTCTCCAAACATCAGGAAAAAAAAAATTGCGTCCTTAGCGTCCGGACGCACTAGACGCTCTGGACGTTTCAGACGCAACCTGCTTAACTCGGACGCAGATCGCCACAGCACCGTGCGTCCGGATGCAGTACGCCATGGCATTTGCTTACCGGACGGAGCATGGCAGGGCATTTTCGTTCTGGACGCATGGTGTCAGGGCATTTTCCTTCTGGACGCAGCCGTGTCAGGGCATTTTCCTTCTGGACGCAGCCGTGTCAGGGCATTTTCCTTCTGGACGCAGCCGTGTCAGGGCATTTTCCTTCTGGACGCAGCCGTGTCAGGGCATTTTCCTTCTGGATGCAGCCGTGTCAGGGCAAATGGCATCCGGACGACGTGTGTCATGGCACCGTGGTTACACTGGCTGTCAAGGCACGGAACATCGCAGCAAATACTCGCGTCGCATTCACAAACACGCAGCGGGTTCCAGGCATAGTGACTCAGTCCAGTTCTATTCTCTATATCTAATGTACATCTATATATGCTACTACCACACTTCGCGTTTCCAGCACAAGCACCCAGCATCACATCCATCGCCGCTGTTTTTGACGCGCGTAGCATTGCTGAGTGTCGGAAACAAAGGAAAGTTGGCAAATACGACACGACGCGATGAGCCCGACACGATGAGCCCGACGCGATGAGCACAACGCGATGAACACAACGCGATGAGCACAACGCGATGAGCACAACGCGATGAGCACAACGACTATGAGGAGGATGGCAATGAGGACGCCGGCGGCGTGGACGATAGCGAGTAGGACACGGCGAGTATGAGAGCGAGTAAGACGTGACGAGTATGGGAGCAAGTAGGACGCGACGAGTATGAGAGCGAGTAGGACGCGGCGAGGACGATAGCGAGTAAGACGCGGTGAGGACGATAGCGAGTACGACGCGGCGAGTATGATGGCGAGCTTTATGGCATGGTTAGCACAGCTCTCAGAGTGACAGAGACACCGGGAAGTTGTAGAATACACAGTGACAAGTCGATGTCAATGAGGGTGCCGGCAGCGAGGACGATAGCTAGTAGGAGGCGGCGACCACGATGGCGAGCTTTGTGGCATGGTTAGCACAGCTCTCCGAGTGACAGGAACAGCGGTGGGAGCTGGTACAATACGAATGTGATGAGTATGATGTCAATGATATTGCTGGCAGCGAGAACGATAGATAGCGAGTAGGACACGGCGTGTATGATGTCAATGCAAAGCGCCAAGCCATTACCAACACTTGCGCTTGCGCAAGGTTCGGCGTTCTCATCGCTCCTAGACCCCTTTTTTCTTCTCCTTTCACCTCGTCCTAGATACTCGTCGTCGTCCTACCATGCCACAAAGCTCGCCATCGTGGTCGCCGCCTCCTACTAGCTATCGTCCTCGCCGCTGGCACCCTCATTGACATCGACTCGTCACTGTGTATTCTACAACTTCCCGGTGTCTCTGTCACTCTGAGAGCTGTGCTAACCATGCCATAAAGCTCACCATCATACTCGCCGCGTCGTACTCGCTATCGTCCTCGCCGCGTCTTACTCGCTATCGTCCTCGCCGCGTCCTACTTGCTCTCATACTCGTCGCGTCCTACTCGCTCCCATACTCGTCACGTCTTACTCGCTCTCATACTCGCCGTGTCCTACTCGCTATCGTCCACGCACCCGGCGTCCTCATTGCCATCCTCCTCATAGTTGTCATGCTCATCGCGTCGTGCTCATCGCGTCGTGCTGATCGCGTCGTGCTCATCGCGTCGTGTTCATCGCGTCGTGCTCATCGCGTTGGGCTCATCGCATCGGGCTCATCGCGTCGTGTCGTATTTGCCAACTTTCCTTTGTTTCCGACACTGAGCAATGCTACGCGTGTCAAAAACAGCGGCGATGGATGTGACGCTGGGTGCTTGTGCTGGAAACGCGAAGTGTGGTAGTAGCATATATAGATGTACATTAGATATAGAGAATAGAACTGGACTGAGTCACTATGCCTGGAACCCGCTGCGTGTTTGTGAATGCGACGCGAGTATTTGCTGCGATGTTCCGTGCCTTGACAGCCAGCGTAACCACGGTGCCATGACACGCGTCGTCCAGATGCCATTTGCCCTGACACGGCTGCGTCCAGAAGGAAAATGCCCTGACAGGGCTGCGTCCAGAAGGAAAATGCCCTGACACGGCTGCGTCCAGAAGGAAAATGCCCTGACACGGCTACGTCCAGAAGGAAAATGCCCTGACATGGCTGCGTCCAGAAGGAAAATGCCCTGACACGGCTGCATCCAGAAGGAAAATGCCCTGACACCATGCGTCCAGAAGGAAAATGCCCTGACACCGTGCGTCCAGAACGAAAATGCCCTGCCACGCTCCGTCGGGTAAGCAGATGCCGTGGCGAGCTGCGTCCGGGCGCATGGTGCCGTGGCGAGCTGCGTCCAAATTCACATTGCCTGTGCGTTTTGCGTTGGGAGCGGTATGTGCGCTGCCAGGGTGCGTCCATAGCGTGCCGAGCGCCTGGTGCGTCAGGACGCAGCCTGTGCGTCCGGACGCACATTTTTTTTCCTGATGAACGTCGATAGTCTCGCGAATACCACCCCATAACGTCAACGGTCTCGCGAATACCACTCTCCAAACGTCGGCGGTCTCGCAAATGCCACCTCGCAATGTCGTCAGTCTCGTGAATGCCACCTCGCAACGTCGTCGGTCTCGTGAATACCACCTCGCAACGGTGTCGGTCCCACGAATGCCACGCCACAATGGCGATGGTCTCACGAATGACACATTCATCCACGACAACAGCACTGACAGCACTGGACATTGACAGCGCCGACAGCACCGGATATTGACAGCGCCGGACGTTGATAGCGCCGACAGCGCCGGACATTGACAATGCCGACAGCGCTGACGTCAATGGTGCCAGCAGCACTGGATATCAACAGTGCAGACAGCGTCAGACAAGTGGGAGCCTGACACCTACTCTAAGGTATTGGGAAAACACAAGGAGCGCGAGAGTCTAGACGGGAGATAAGAGTGGAAGTAGGACCTCAGCGGCCAAAGTGGTTTGCTGTGGACTACTCCGCGGCTGTAAAGCGGAACCTGTGTGACCCATAGAAGCTATGGGAATGACCAGGTTTGCAGCAGCTGCCGTATCTTGTCATTGGTAATGGTCAGGATGAGTACGCTCCGGGCCTAGGCCCACGTTCACCTTGGCTTCGGCTGGTGTATATGTGAGTGAATTTCTGAGGACAAAGAAGTACGGAATCAGCATGCGCTCGTGTGCCGAAGACAAAGAGTACGGAATCAGCATGCACTTGCGTACCGAAGACAAAGAGTACGGATTGGTATGGGCTTGCGCGGCGCCGAAGACAAAGAGTACGGATTGGTATGCGCTTGTGCGGCGCTGAAGACAAAGAGAAGGAATCGGCTTGTATGCTGAGGAAGAAGGGAAGGAATTGGCATGTGCGTAGCACTAAGGGAAAAGAGCAGGAATTGGATGTGTGGCGCACCGAGGACAAAGAGTGGGATCGGTATGCACTTACGCGGCTCTCCATTCCTGAAGACAAGGTCAAAGGATAGAGGACAGCAGTAGCGTAGATCGACTCCGCTTTTATAGACATTCGGCGCGCTGTGCTAAGCGGAGAACAGCGAGCCAGAACCTTTAACGACACCCCTTAGACTATTCCGCTGTGAATTATCGAAAACCTGACTAAGATATCGATTCTACCGTGACTCCGGTGCCATGTCAGCACCCCAGTCTCACAGATATCTAGTAGCTTTTAGTATAGGTCTCGTGGAGGATAACCTTGACACCTCCCAGGGATGTGACCAGACCCTCACCTGAGGCTGCGACTCATCCCCTTTCCCATTGGGAACCTTGGGTTACCACCCGGCTGCTGTTGGGTCGGTAATACTCCTCTCTTTCACAGCTCACCCCTGTCTGTGACTTTCACTCATGAAATATCACTCGGCCTCAATCCTCAGATTGGGTCCTGCTAGTCATACTAATTGCATGTCTTGGGGTGTCTCCAGCGCGCTGGGTGTAACACTACCCCCTCCCTTACAATGGTTCGTCCTCTGACCAAAGTTCATCAACCCTGACTCATCAGGAAAAAATTGAAAATTTATCCCTGCACATCAGTAACCCCTGTCTGCATCCAGATGCTCCAGTAGCTTCCCTAGCTCCGGTAAGCTTCCCAAGCTCCCATAAACTTCCCAAGCTCCGGTAAGACTGGTCATACTCCTGTAAGGTTTTCTATGTATTGGCAACTGGTACAGTTGGTATCGCGACTCCCATGAATCATCAGGGCACGCATACGTACCTAAACTCCTATTGTCACAATCCGATGGTTTTGTTTTCCGGACACATACATTCACAAATTCACAATATTGAAATTATTTTTTCTCCTGTTATTTCATCACCTATGGTCACGCTTGAAACTTACAAAATGAAGGGTACTGGTCCTCTTTACTGAATTGCCAAAGATATCAAAAAATTATTCAATATTTGTATTACTCGTATGCTAATTGGTTCATCAACTGCTCTACTGTCACACCCCATATGACAGCAAGAGCAATAGGTACACAAGCAGGGAAACAGGGATATTATGCATTGGTATCAGGAAGCGGGCAACCACTCAGGGCCGACCGGCAATCCCACCGGTAGTCACGAGTTTCATGGTCACAGCGCCTGGACTATGGAAGGAGTCAGAACGATCTACCGAACCCTGTCAGGTGATGGAATTACAAATGTGAGTGTGGAGTCCAAGAGTCTAGGCTGAAGATAAGACACAGGCCATGTCCTGCAAGGTGAACGCATAAACCCAAACCAAATACCCACGAACCAATAGCACCCATACCATAAGGAACGAGGACGGGGCGAGCTGCAACACCCCTGTCTTATCTCACAGCTATGGCGATACAACCCTGGCTTGAAAGGCCATGTCTATCACCTGGGTATGACGCGTATGAAACATTAATATAACATCAACTGGGGTTAAGATAAGCATCGGGAAAAAATCTAAGGGTGGTGGGAAGATTCTCAGGGTCTGAGGAGATTCCACCAACGCTGCTCAAAGAAAGGCTTGGACCAGTGGAGATGTATATAAATCCGTCTCTCCCTCTCTGAAAGAAATATTTTTATCATCGCAACAAATCATCCTCCTACCTCTCGATAGAAAAATACAAAGCTTAAATTATTCTGCTGTGAATAGTTGAAACAACCTGACTCTCCTCTATTACCCTACTGCCGTGTATCCCTACACCCCAGTGTCACACTATAATTTAAGTCTACAAAGTCACCTTTTTTCAATAAAACCCCCAGCATGTTGGTATCCACAGACTTCAACGTGCTCCGCCTGGAGGCACCCCACAACCTCCTCCAAATCACGGAAGGAACTCGGTCTACGGAGCATGTGGAGATCGCCTCCCTAGCCACTTGGGTACGGTACCTAGTACGACACCAAACTCAGGCCGAGCGCGACCTCAGGCAACTCTACGAGGCCTGCAGCAACAAGTTCGATCAGTCAAACCCCCAAATGGCCGCTATTGAACAAGCCTATAAGGAGCTGGCCAAGGGAGCTCGCTACCTATACGAGCAGACCCACAACCATATCCCAGTATCCGAAGACTGGATCCGAACGGAGTTGGCAACCACCACCAATGCCTACCAGACTTTCTCCCAAAAAGTCTGGGAAGGCATCTCGGTCCAAGCCTCTGACCTCGGCCTCCGACAGGCCCACCAGGGCACCCAGCTTGCCCGCCTACACGACGTCTTGGCCTTCCAGGCTGAGGCCAACATTGCCCGAAGCCAGCACCTGGCTAAATTCCAAGGCGACCATCAGGAAATAAATTCTGCGTCCAGATGCAGACGCTGCGTCCGGACACTGCATACGCATCAGAAACGTCTAGATGCTCATGACGCAACCCGGCAAGGTATTCTCTGTCCGGATGATGCATGTTAGTGCACATGCATCACTGAACACGACCCACCCATATATATGCGTACTAGACAGAAGTGGGCTGCGCATTGGCCTTCCGGACGACTAATGTCAAGGCAAACAGCGTCTGGACGATACATGCCATGGCATCTGCCTTCTGGATGAGGAGTGTCAGGTCATTTACCTTCTGAATGCAGAGCGTATCTTCCGGATGCAGAATGTCAAGGCAAATGTCTTCCAGACGACGCATGCCATGGTATCTGCCTTCCAGATGAGGAGTGTCAGGGCATTTACCTTCTGGATGTAGCGCGTATCTTACAGATGCTGAGTGTCAAGGCAGATGTCGTCTGGACGAGGGGTGTCAGGGCATTTACCTTCTGAACGCAGTGCATGTCTTACAGAGCTCCAATCACATCGCCGGCTTTTCGATTTGGCGTGGGGCCCACGTCCGTGCACTGCGGCAGAGCACCCTGCCGACGCCAAAGCAGACACAGAGTGTCAAGGCAGATATCATCCGGACGAGGGGTGTCAGGGCATTTGCCTTCTGAATGCAGCGCGTGTCTTACAGACACAGAGTGTCAAGGTAGATGTCGTCCGGACGAGAGGTGTCAGGGCATTTGCCTTCTGGACGCAGTGTGTATATTTCAGACGCAGTGTAACACTCGGGTGTTTCACCAATGGTACAATCGCCCAGATGGTCACCAACAGTCTATCACCCTTGAGCGGGCAACACTTGTATGATGGCAGCGGAGCGACTGTGTAGTCCCGAAGGATTCGTACGGGAGCAGGTGGGAAATTCACTAAGAGATTCGTATTCGAAATATCACTAGAGAGTTGATCCCAGAAACAATGTAATATTGTTAAGGCTCAACTTCCGACTGATCGTTGCTGATGCCTCTCTACATAGGAAACTGGCGCTCTTTAAATGTCGCGCCGACTCTTTGGCCGTCCGCCCTTGGGCTAACTCGGGAAGCGCAATACCTCGGTGTTATGCAACAGCGTCTCTCCTCGTCCGAGGGAGATATGGTTGATTGGGACGTGGCACTGATTGATAGGTATGGACCCAGAAGATCTTCGATCTGAGTGCTTGCGAACAATCTTCGTTTGCACTCCCTTGTAGGCGTCGTCACCCTCGTGCTCCTGATCGCAGCACTTACTGGCTAAATGCTTCTCAGGTGCATCCGTGGTCGCAATCTATGAGTCTAGATGCTTCCAGGAATGTCTGGTGACGTCGGTACAAGTGCCGCAGCAATCGCAGTTAACTGAAGAATTCGTCTCTGTAACTTAACAAGTTAAGGTCCGATCTTCTTCAAACAACTGACAGATGGTCTGGCTCCCCTCATATACCCACCGGACCCGCTCCGCCTCGCGCGTCCTGCACGACCGCTCGTGAGTTATATTGTACCCAGAAAAAGTTGACATTTTTGCTGGTATACGGCAACTAGTAGCTTTTAGTATGGCTGTCGCGGAGGATAACCTTGACACCTCCCAGGGATGTGACCAGACCCCCGTCTGAGGCTGCCACTCATCCCCTTTCCCTTTGGTAACCTTGAGTTACCACCTGGCTGCTGTTGGGTCGGTAATACTCCTCTCTTTCAGAGCTCGCCCCAGCCTGTGACTTTCACTCATGAAATCTCACTCGGCCTCAATCCTCAGATTGAGTCCGGCTAGTCATACTAATTGCATGTCTTGGGGTGTCACCAGCGCGCTGGGTGTAACACGCAGAGTGTCAAGGCAGATGTCGTCCGGACGAGGAGTGTCAGGGCATTTGCCTTCTGGATGCAGTGCGTGTCTCCAGACACAGAATGTCAAGGCAAATATCTTCCAGACGACACATGCCACGGCATTTGCCTTCCAGACAAGGAGTGTCAGGGCATTTGCCTTCTGGACAGAGCGTGTGTCTTACAGATGCAGAGTGTCAAGGCAGATGTCATCCAGACGAGGGGTGGCAGGGCATTTACCTTCTGAACACAGCGCACGTCTTACAGACACAAAATGTCAAGACAAATTTCTTCCAGACGCAGAGTGTCAAGGCAAATATCGTACGGATGACGCGCGCCATGGTATCTGCCTTCCGGACGAGGACTGTCAGGGCATTTTTTCTGGATGCAGAGTGTCAAGGCAAATGTCGTCTGGACAATGTGTGGATGGTATCTGCCTTCTGGACAAGGAGTGTCTTCGCCATCCAGACGCAGCGCATCTTACAGACACAGAGTGTCAAGGCAAATGGGATCCAGATGAGGCTTACGATGGCGCACCACACATAGGTAACAGAGTGGTCATGGTGGTAGCATCGAAACGCGACCGTCAGGGTACGGTACATTGCAGCGAAGACTATTAAACTCACATTTGGTTCCAGGCATTGTAACTCAAGCCAGTTCTATTCATTACATCGAATTTACATCTATATACCATGTCACTGTAGATAGCATCACTCTGCGTAAACGAAACAAAGGCAGTTTGCCGGATGAGACACGACACGACGACAATGATGTCAATGAAGATGGCGGTGAGGTTGCGGGCAGCAATGACAATAGCAAATATGATGCGGTGAGACGGTCGACGAGCTTCGTGAATTGTTAGCATAGCAGTCACAGGGACAGAGGGAAGTTGTACAATACAATGTGACGCGACAAGTACGATGTCGATCAGAATGGAGGTGGGGCTGCCGGCGGCAAGGATGATAGCAAATATGATGCGGCGAGAAGATCAACGAGCTTCGTGAATTGTTAGCGCAGTACTCACGGGGAGTGTGGGAAGTTGTATAATACAACATGACGTGACGAGTACGATGTCGATGAGGATGGTGGTGAGGTTGATGCAGGCAGCGTGGATGATAGCAAGATGCGAGGAGTGCGGTGGTTGTGCGTATGATATGATGAAAGTAGAAGAAAAAAGGTGTGGACTTGCGGCCCGTGCTGTCGTATTCAGCAAGTCGAGCTGTGGTAAGCGAGCCAAACCGTATGAAAGCGCAGGTGCTAGCAAACGCTTGGCACCTTGCGAGTTGCATGTGAAATCACTCGCAATATGCGAAAACAGCGAATTCCTCTCCCTTTGTCTTCGATACCCCGGAACCCGCTGTTTACATATGCACAATTATTCCCTATTATATCAATTCTGTCGGACCTAAAGTTTGTGCCAATTGGCTCCTGATTTGCAACCTATCGATGGTACTGTCCTGATTCAACTTCTTCTCCTAGGAGAATCTCTACTATATGCAACCCTCCACATCTGTATATCATTCATGTTTTCAGTATTACAACCTTGAAAAACAGGAGTAAGTAGTCACAAACTTTAGGTCCGACTGAATTGATATAAAAGGGATTTATTGTGCATATGTAAACAGCGGGTTCCGGGGTATCAAAGACAATGGAAGAGGAGTTTGCCGTTTTTGCAGATTGCCAATGATTTCGTATGCAACTTGTATGGTGCCAAGGGTTTGCTAGCACCTGCGCTTTCGTACGGTTTGGCTGACTTACCACAGCTCGGCATGCTGAATACGATGGCATGGGCTGCAAGTCCACCCCTTTTTTCTTCTACTTTCATCATATCATATACGTGACCAGTTAACTCCTCGTATCTTGCTATCATCCACGCTGCCTGCATCAACCTCACCACCCTGCTCATCGACATCGTACTCGTCGTGTCGCATTGTATTGGTAACTTCCCACTGTCCCTGTGAGTGCTACGCTAACAATTCACGAAGCTTGTTGATCTTCTCGCTACGTTATATTTGCAATCGTCTTTACCGCTGGCAGCCTCACTGCCATCCTCATTGACATCGTACTCACCGCGTCTTGATGTCATCCATGCCGCCAGCATCCTCTTTTCATTGACATTGTACTCGACGCGTCTTGATGTCATCCACGCCACCGGCATCCGCTTTTTATCTACATTGTACTCGTCGCGTCGTATTGTACAACTTCCCTCTGTCTCTGGGAGTGCTGTGCTAACAATTCACGAAGCTTATTGATCGCCTCGCAGTGTCATATTAGGTATCGTCTTTGCCGCCAGCAGCCTCACTACCATCCTCATCGACATCGTACTCCTCGTGTCACGTCGTATTGTACAACTTCCAACTGTCCCTGTGAGTGCTGCACTAACAATTCACGAAGCTCATTGATCTTCTCGCAGTGTCATATTTGCTATCGTCTTTGCCACTGCCAGCCTCACCGCCATCCTCATTAATATCGTACCTGTCACATTGCATCATATTGTACAACTTCCCACTGTCCCTGTGTGTGCTGTGCTAACAATTCACCTAGCTTGTTGATCTTCGTGCCGAATCATATTTGCTATCGTCTTTGCCGCTGGCAGCCTCACCGCTATCTTCATTGACATCGTCATCGTTGTGTCGTGTCTCATCCGGCAAACTGCATTTGTTTCGGTCACATAGAGCTATCGTGTCTACGGTGATGTGGTATATAGATGTAAATTCGATGTAATGAATAGAACTGGCTTGATTCACAATGCCTGGAACCAAATACGAGTTTAATAGTCTTCGCTGCAATGTACCGTGCCCTGACAGTCGCGTTTCGATGCTACCACCATGACCACTCTGTTACCTATGTGTGGTGTGCCATCGTAAGCCTCGTCTGGATCCCATTTACATTGACACTCTATGTCTGTATAATGCGCTGCATCTGGATGGCGAAGACACTCCTCGTCCAGAAGGCAGATGTCATGGCACACATCGTCCAGACGACATTTGCCTTGACACTCTGCATCCAGAAGGGAAATGCCCTGACAGTTTTCGTCCGGAAGGAAGATGCTGTGGTGTGCATCGTCCGTACGACATTTACCTTGATACTCTGCGTCCGGAAGAAATTTGTCTTGACATTCTGCATCTGTAAGACACGTGCTGCATTCCGAAGGTAAATGCCCTGACACCCCTCGTCCAGATGACATCTGCCTTGACACTCTGCGTCTGTAAGACATACACTACATCCAGAAGGTAAACACCCTGACACTGCTTGTCTGGAAGGCAGATGCCGTGGCATGCATCGTCCGAAAGATATTTGCCTTGATATTCTGCGTTTGTAAGACACACGCTGCGTTCAGAAGGCAAATACGCTGACACTCCTCGTCCAGAAGGCAGATACTGTGGCACTTGTCGTCCGGATAACATTTGCCTTGACTACCTACGTCGGTAAGACACGCACTGCCTCCAGAAGGGAAACGCCCTGACACTACTCGTCTAGACGCATATGCCGTGGCCGCTGCATCTGGATGCACAGTGTTGTGGCGCAGTACGTCGCGATGCACAGTGCTATGACAAGCGTTGTCCGAGTTAAGCAGGTTGCATCCGAAACGTCTAGTGCATCTCGAGCATCCAAATGCTCAGGACGCAAATTTTTTTTTCCTGATATGGCGACTTTTTTTTTACCTTTTCCCATTCCCGATATGCTGTGAGTACATCTTCCCTGTCTGTTAACGCGGAGGATACTCGATTCAACCACAAACACCACCTAAATGAAATCCATGTGCGGTGTGCAGTATATCCGAGAAAGTGTATAGCACTGCCACCACAAAGCTCAAGGACCCTGGAAACATTACAAGTCCCATCTGCTTGTATCCCATGATATGCGGACGACAACGATAGAACCAGAAGCATATCCAGTCCCTTTGTCATTACTGTCAACCCGGAGGATGTGCAGTACAACCGGGAGAGTGTATTGCACTGCCACCACAAAGCTCGAGAACCGCCGAAATGTCACAAGTCCCATATCAGGAAAAAAAAAATTCCCAACCACGCATCTGCTACGTTTGGTGTGTTAGGTGTGTTGATAGACGAAGCGCTTGCCAAATTTCATGGTTAGGCTTGCACCGTGTTTTCCAAAGTTGCTAGATACCACTCCGTGCAGATTCGGCATGATGCAGCACATTTACTCTCCACATATTGTGTCGCGGCATTTTACGTTGGAAGGCGCTATTGACATGGTAACGTCCTATGCATGCAGTTGTGACTCTCAGAGGCAATGCCAGGCAGCGGATCTACTATTGACGCAGCAGCTTGGATGTCTTCCATTAAAAGGCAGCCCTGGTAGTAATGTCTCTATCCATGTATAGCTGATGTCTGTAGGCAATGCCAGGCGACACATCTAGTATCCAGGTTAAAAGGCAGTATGGACAGGCTGGTGTCCTATACAGGTGCGGTCGCCATTCAGCGGAAATGTCAAGCAGCACATCTATCCACACAGGGTGCTTTTGCCACTTCCATTTGAACACAGCAGGTGTTACACCCTAGTACGACGGGCTAACAGCTCAATGAGAAGAAAAGAGATATTTGGTAGAAGTGCACATCAACAGTCTCTGAAAGATGCTCCTCGACATCTATGGTCTCGTGAATGCCACTTAGCGCACATCGGCGGTCTCTCGAATATCACTCCTTGATGTCAACAGTCTCCCAAATGACACTCCTCGACGTCAGTGGTCTCCCAAATGACACACTCTTCTACGTCGACGGATTTCCAACACTCTTTGGTACCATTGGTACTGGAAGTGGCTTATGAGGACTCATCACTAACAGGGTTGGATGTGCCTATGATGACTAAAGTGAAAATCTGTGTGGCTCATAGATGCTATGGGAACAACGAGGTTTGCAGCAACACTGTATCTTGCCATTGGTACCGGCCAGAACGAGTACACTCTGGGCTGTTGTAGGCCCACGTCCATCTAGGCTTTGACTGGTGCACACATGAGTGAATTCCTGAGGACCAAGAGTATGGATCAGTATGTGCTGACATATCTCTCCATTCCTAAAGACAAAGGTCAAAGGATAGAGAATGACAATGGCGTACTGGGACTCAGCTCTTATAGCTGACCAGTGCACCGTGCAAAAGTGGGGGAGGACAGAGAGAGAAATTGTAACGACACCCCTTAGACTATTCTGCAGTGAATTATTGAAACCTGACTATGATACATCCATTCTACCGTGACTCCGGTGACGCGTTAACACCCCAGTCTTACAATGACAGTCACCCCAGAAACTTTTTTTTTGGTTTATTCAATACTCACATGTGACTGTCATGAACCTGGTGTGACAGGCTCTGGGGCGCTGCCTCCGGAACTGCCATCACCATAGCCGGCCTATGGTTCATCTTGTCTCTGCCGCCATAGCCTCCGTCTTCCTACGCGCATTAGCACCACACCCAAATGCCCTGCAAGAAATCACTCGCGTTGTGCCGAACGAAGGAATATCTTACGTCGGACAGAGGAAGCACTTGCGCCAAATGAAAGAATATCTTGCGTTGGATAGCAGAGGAAGTACTTGTGCTGGATGGCAGAGGAAGCACTTGTGCCTAACGAAGGAAGCACTTGCACCGAATGAAGGAATATCGTGCGCCAGATATCAGAGGTTGCATTTGCGCAGGATAGCAGAGGAAGCGCTTGTTAGAGTTAGTCACTTATGTCACCCTGTAGTGAGTAAGAATTCAATCTTGCCTTATTGGCGCAATGGTTAAGAACTAAGTCTAGTGCACTGACCTTGGAACCCTGCATGCAGTTGCGGTTCGACTCTGGTTGAACTACAGAAATTTGGAAGGACCAAGAATTGAGGGGCCACCTAGCTAGTCTAAGTGGTAAGAGGGTTACCACAGCCGGCCAGCTGTTAATTCTCCGTTCACTAGTCTTATGATTAACCCTTGCTATTGATCAGGTTCAGGTGTAGTTCACTTGTGTGTAGGAGGGAAGAGAGTAAGCGATGAACTCAGGATACCGGTGCACAACTTTTATTTTATTCATTTATATTGAGAGGAGTCGTGTATGCCTATAGGAGTAGCATTCGATGCTAGCAAAGGCCCCCTCCGCATGGATGGCTCTGTCAATAGGTGACAAGAAATTGGATAGGGAGGACTTCTCGTTGACAAAGGAGAGCCAATTGGATAGGTTTAGCGATGTCTATAGGAGTTGCAATCGTTGCTAGGAAAAAGTGCATCAACACGGTGGGCGGTGTCCATAGGCAACCAGAATTTGCATAGAAAGGACTTCTCATTGCCAATGGAATGGTACATCAACAGGGCAAGCCACATCGCCAGGAATGGCATCCATCAATGGGAAAAACAGGGTTTATTTTTCATTAATAGGCAAAATTACTAAAAATCGTCATGCATAAGTAGTGAGAGGTTCTCGTTGAGTACGCCATGTACGTCGGGTACATGGGAACGCACCCAACGCAAATATTGTTTTTTCTGATGCGTCTGCTTGCAGCCCATGATAAGCGGGCAACAATGAGAGAATCAGCAGTATTTCCAGTCCCTTTGTCATCGCTGTCAATCCAGAGGATGTACAGTACAACTGTGAAAGTGTATTCCACCACCACAAAGCTCAAGGACCCCCAAACCATCACAAGCTCCCATCTGCATGCATCCAATGATATGCGGGTGACAACGAGAGAAATAGCAGCGTATCCAGTCCCTTTGTCGTCACTGTCAACCCGGAAGATGTGCAGTACAACCGGGAGAGTGTATTCCACCACCACCACAAAGCTCAAGGACCCCCAAACCGTCACAAGCCCCTGTCTGCTTACATCCCATGATACGCGAGTGACGATGAGAGAACCAGCAGTGTATCCAGTCCCTTTATCACTCCGTCAACCCAGAGGATGTGCAGTACAACCGGGAGAGTATATTTCACCACCACCACAAAGCACAAGGACCCCCGAAAAGTCACAAGTTTCGTCTGCTTGCATCCCATGATATGCGGGCAACGGCAAAGGAACAGGCAGCTTATTCATTCCATTTGCCAGTCAGAACACCCCCGCCTACTCCCCTCCACCGTGTGCTACCCACTCCATCATGTTCTATAAGTTGTTCGGCCATGCCTTCTATCTTCTATGCTTCACAACTTTTAAAGTACCACTGCCTTTCACCACTTCAGTCTTGTCCTCACTCTCCACTTGATTCTCTTTCCACATAGTCACCAGAATACCTATCCTGACGATTTGCCAACTGCTACAATTGTTACTCTGATTTTATGATGGCGCAGGCTGCTGGCAACCGCACCAGAGTCAGTGCGGGACAATACCAAGCATATTTCAACATCACAGCCGCAAATGTAGAACCATTCATATGACACCGTATCGGCTTTCTTATCCAAGTTCACAGCACCTTCAATACCACCTGGGAAAACCCCAAAATGATGGCGTTGACAGATGCTGCCATCAACCAGGACGAATATCTCACCAGGTATTTTGACAAGCTAAACAACCTCTCCCCTCCCCTAGACCTTACTTTGAACATGAAACTGACTGCCCGCAAGCCCTGAGAAGGATGGATGATATTCATGACCTTTGTTGCTGATACCCGAGACAAGCGCGTTCAAATTTGAAAGAAGGCCGGCATGACTTGGCCTCCTCCGCCACTGGGAGTTGCAACTCCTGCCCACACAGTTGCACACCCATTGCAACCAGCAGCTCAGATTACTGCCGCCACCCACACAGGCCGGCTAGACCCAAAAGGGACCACAGTATTCCAATTCTTTATTGTTGACCCGGAAACAGCGTGCAACCCTATGGACTACAATTCTAACTCTGACGAGGATGAGAGCATCAACAAACCGACAGATATGTATGCATGGTGGGACGCCAACAACACCCTGTGGCTGGAAAGCGTGTGAAACAAGGAGATAACATCTCTGTGGGTTCTGGTGGAGACGGTTCTCCGGAAGGTTCCCCCACGGCGAGAAGTTAGAGTCATGTATAGAGCAATGTGCAACCTTTCGAGCACAGATAAATTCACTACCCTATTTTTGGATCCGGGGCTCACTGAGGGGGGTATGCAAAATCTTTCCGACGATGACCAACTCAAGGCTTGGATGGCCATGACAGCACACCTTGACTGCCCTCTGGGCATTGGTGTTTACCTCTGGTGGCAGCTGGCCAGTGGGATCCCTGATTCTCCTACACAGAGACTTATGCCTCATTTGAACCTGCAAGTGCTGGTTTATGATGCACATCCCGAAGTAGAGAAATACCCCTACGATTCTGAAGCTTATGAGGTCATCTCCAAGAGCCATAAACGGGTGGGTAAGCCACGCACAATCGAGGGGTACATCTGCAGCCTGTGTGATACTGGGTGTTGTCTTGTAACCGGAGTGTATGGGGAATCAAAAGGTAATCAGGCTACTTTCGATAATTCACAACGGAATAATCTTAGATCTTGTGTGTGGGTTCGATAGTAGTGTTGGTGAGGGTGTTCGTTCTGATTTCCTTCCGTCGAGGGAGAAATCTTTCCTTTTTTATCTGAGAGAAGCCAGTGTGAGAGGTGGTGACTCGGATGTTGGATTCCCCTGAGGCGTAGAGGCCTCATGGGTGATTTCATTGGTCCTGGCCGGGGTGCAGATAAGGGGAGATGGGGTTTCATGCAGCTGAACAGGGTCCTCTGAGCCCAGACTCTCTTCCATACATCTGTCGTAGATGATGTGGCTCTCCCCTCATTCTCTGTGTGGTGTCAGCCCTAGTCTGTTCAGTTTCCACTCATTTGTAGTCAACCCCTCATCTCCAGAGTTAAACTCTTACAGCCATTTCTCGGCCGTAAGCCAAACTCCCTCTCCTTACCTCCCTCCTAGACTCTTGAATTGTTCTGTCATCCTCTAGTCCCGTGCCACCCCAACCAGCTTTGTACTCTAGATATTCCAAGTGTAACACTACCTCCTCTTCCCCTTAGCCTCCTCCCGAGTCCTAACACGTTTGTCGTAGCCCTCCTCTTCCGTAATTGTGTGTCTGATTTATTTGTGGATACCGTGACTGCAGTCCTCCTCCCATGCAGCCCTCTCAGATACCGGACAAGGAGCCCTCTTCCCTCAGAAGTCCTTTAGTCTGTTGCGATGCCTGGGCCCTCAGAGTAGGCTGGTGTGTACCCTTACTGTCGAATCCCGGGTGTATCGGCCCTGTTTCGGATCCCATAGCCTCAGCATCTGGCGTGGCGAGCTGGTAGGCCCCGGGCTATACCGGCTTCCAGATAGGAACCCACCTGATTAAGCCCTACAGGCCACAAAGTATGTCTAGGAGTGGCCACACCTTCGGGAACAGTCTTCCCCTACTCTGCTGTTCTGCCGCTCTGTGGCCTCAGGCTTCGAAACGGTGTGATCCTATATGCCGGGGTTGGTTCCAGTAGTATCATCATCTTCAGTTCCAGGGTCCATTTTGAGCCATCTTGTCATAAGAGTGATGTCCTTCGTGCAGGTACCGGTGTCCGGGCAGTGACCCTCCGAATGGACCCTCAGTGGCCAAGGAATGTACCGAGGAGTGACCACGCTTTCGGGGACAGGGTCACCACCGAGCTGGCTCGAGTCACTAGTTCCTTATACGAGATGATAGTCTTTTGGTGCCTCTGGATTTCGCCGATGGAATTCACAGAGCTTTTCCAATCCTCCTTCCAAGAAGTTGTCAAAGGGTTCCTCCGTCCAATCCTTCCGTTCTGGGTAGTTCAACCATTTGACGAGGTAGAGTATCCTTTTGTTATTTTCCCGACTGCATTCGACCAAAGACATAACTTCTTCCACATCGTATTCCTCGCTTTGCTCGATGTCGTCCGCTTTCCGGAGTACCTTCGATGGGTCCGGTGGCATTCGATGTGCACTCTTCGATAGGGTTCGAGTAGCGAGACTTGGAAGACGTTGTGGATCTTCCACTTCCGGGGCAGCGTGAGGTGAACAGTGAGTGGGGAGACGATCTTCTCAATTTGGAAGGGGCCATGATTTTTGTGGTCCAGCTTCTTCGTTGGTCGGCGCGTTTTGATGTTGCGTCCATTGAGTATTACCAAGTCTCCCACTTGGTATGCTGGGGGTTCCTTTCGGTTTGGGTCGGTATAACGTCGCATTCCCTCCTGTGCATCTTCCAACCCCTTTCGGGATTCATCATGCACGGTGTGTATCCAATGAGTGTATACTTTGCTGGCCAGGTTCAGGGTGCCTATTGTTGCCGGGTCTATGGCCACTGGGTGGAAGCCATAGTTAGCGTAGAATGGGGACATACTGTTTCCTGTTGTGGTCGAATTGTTGTAGGCGAATTCAGCCCTTGGCAGCAGGTGTACCCAGTCGTCTTGTTTTCAGCTAACAAAGGCCCAGAGGTAGGCCTCAATTGTTTAATTGAGCCGTTCTGTTTGTCTATCCATTTGGAGGTGGAAAACTGTTGACATACATGGCCGAATTCCACTGAGCCGGAGGAACTCCTTCCAGGTTTCGGAGGTAAACCTCGAATCCCAGTCCGAAACGATGTCGGCTGGGAGTCCGTGGTGTCACCATATTTCCCATGCAAATGTAACAGCCAGATCCGCTGCCGTTTTCTTGTTTTCCAGCAGCAGGACGAAATAGGCCATCTTTGTAAATCTGTCGATGATAGCCCACAACTGGTCGCACCCTTCTGACTTTGGTAGTTCCATTATGAAGTCTATTGCTATCGATTGCCACAGGGAGTATGATAATTCCAAGGGTGAGGATAGTCCGTATGGCTGGTGGCATGCCGCCTTATTCTGCTGGCATTCTGGGCAGCTTTGGACGAAGTCGATAATTCATTCGTTCATTTTTGGCCAGCAGAAGTTTTGCCGGATTAATTGGATCGTTTTGTCCTGGCCCATGTGCCCAGCCACTTTTGTGTCGTGCTCTGATTCCAGGATGGCTTGGATTAATTCTTCATCGTTCTGGATCCCAAGCATATTTTTCCGGTAGAGCAGTTCGTCCTGAATTTTCAACGTTTTGTTCCTGTTCTTTCGGTCCGTCCGCTGTCTTTTGCTTTGGGGAGCGTCTTCTGTTTCTGTTTTTGCTACTTCCCAGCCTTGTTGGTATGCTGGGTCTTCTTTTGCCTTCCTGCAGACTCATTCCACAAATTCCTTTCTCCATTTCGATGGAGGGAGTAATGTCAGTCTTGCTGATGATGCAATAAACGAGCGGGTTTGTCATTCCGCGAGGTGTTTTTCCTGCAAAACCGTCGTTATTGGCTGGTTTTCTATCCCCCCCTTTCCTGGGTAGTACTCTGAACGCCTTGATAGTGTATCTGGTTTGCCGTTCTGGATTCCGGGTCGGTAGTAGATTCGAAAGTCGATGCCTGCTAACTCCTGGGCCTATCTTGCCTGTCACCGGTTTAGCACTTTTGTCGTGGTGAAGTATTCCAGGTTTTGGTGGTCTGAGAATACTTGCAACTGATGCTGAGCTCCCTCACAGTATCGCCTCCAATGCTTAAAGGCGTTGACTACTGCCAATAGTTCTTTGTTGTGGATCACATAGTTAATCTCCGCCAGCTGAAACTTTCAGGAGGGGAACGCCACTGGCTGTAGCCGGTTTTCTTCATCTCGTTGCGATAGGACTGCTCCTATGGCAAAATCAGATGCGTCGGTCTCGATAATTACTGGTTTTTCTGCATTGAAGTGGGCCAATATCGGGGCCATTGAAAATCTTCGTTTGAGTTCTTCGAACACTGCTCCTACCTCTGGGTTCCAACTCCATTCCATTCCCGTTTTCTTCTTTAGTTTGGTGAGCAGTCGAGCTACTCAGGAGTTGTCTCGAATGAACTGTGAGTAGAAGTTGGCGAATCCCAGGAACGATAGCATTTCCATCAGCAAGCCAGATGTTTTCCATGACAGCACCGCTTCCACTTTTTCCTTCGACATTCTGACTCCATCGCGTCCGATGTTGTATCCTAGGAATTCCACTTGGGGTGCCTTCCATACACACTTTACTGGGCTTACTGCCAATCCATTGACATGTAACCTCTTAAGTGTTTCTTCTACGATTCCGTCTTGCTCTTTTTGTGTTTTTCCGTATGTTAGGATGTCGTCCATATAGGTTATCTGTCCGAGATCTAGCATATCGGAAAAGACATGATTCATCATGCCCTGGAAGGTGGAGGGTGCATTGGTAAGGTCGAACAGTATAACCTGAAATTCGTATAGACTGTATCTTGGTCTGAAAGTGGTTTTCCACTCATCTCCTTCTCGTATTCTGATTAGGTTGAACCCGTTTTTGAGGTCCAATTTCGTAAACCACTGGGTGTCTTGTACCCGGTCTTGAAGTTCCTGCATTAGTGGGAGTGGGTATCAGTTGGGGATTGTGATTTGATTCAGTGCTCAATAGTCAACGTATAACCTCAAACCCCTTCCATTGGGTTTTAGTACAAACAGGATTGGTGATCCGGCTGTGGATGTTGAGCGGCGGATTTTTCCTGTTCCTTCCATTTCCTTCAGCCATTCCCGTAGTGCTTGTAGTTCTACCTCGGATAGGGGGTATATCGGTCCCCTCGGCACTGTGCTTCCTTCCTTGAGGTCGATCTTACAGTCATAGGTGTTCTGGGTCGGTAATGCCTCTGCCAGTTCCATTTCCATTACGTCCAGATACTGGTGTAATCTCACAGGGACAAGGCATAGTGGGTTCTTGGTTTTTGCTGCTGAGAGGTAGCCTATCACCTGGGCATCCAGATCTTGGCATATATCCTCGTCCCAGGAAAGCTTGAAGTTGGCGGTCTCGAACTTTGTGCATTTTTCCAAGTAGCTGGGAGAGTTGAACCGTACTTCCATGCTCGTCCACTTTCCTTGTGGGGTATGCTTGTCGATCCACCAGAATGGGAGGAAGACGTCCACTCTGGGTTCCATAGGTGTTACTTCGAAGGTTTCCCACGAGAAATGTTTCCGGTGCTGGAGTTTAGCATGGTTGGCTTGCTGTGTTCTCTGGAGGAACTTTCGCCCGAAAGCTCTGTGCGCGAGCTGTCCCACCACCTCTGAGGGTTGTCTGTACACTTATATTGGTACCGTTTTTTTTGGTTTTGGATTGGGTTTTTTGGTTCTCAGGATTTCTTTTTTGGCTTCTTTCTTTTGGGGTTTTTGGGTGATTTACAGTTGGGCGATCTTTCTGGGTTTTGGAGTTTTTTGAATGGTATCTTTCCCTATTTTCAGTTCCGGGTATCTCATTGTGTGCTCAGGTGACATTTTTCCAGCTTCTAGAGTTGTGGTTGCAATCCTACGAAATGAAGTCATAGCTTCATTGAGCAAGGGCCACTCATGCCTTGCTGGATGAGATCATAGCATTGATGGGTGGGCCCAAAGCTGTAGGACCCACGATGCTAATGGCCGTCCCCTTTCTTTTCGAATGGAAAACGATATGTATTTGCATAGTACTCTTTCCTTTCTGCAAGCCGTGTTCGTAGCCCTCACAACTACACCTTCAACTCCTACGATCGATCCAACTTCCACTTTCAAAGAACCATCCGACTCAACTCTAGACAACATGTCCCAATCTAGCCAGTCGAGCATCACTGAGTCTCTGAAAGTGGCCCAGTTTACCAAAGGAATGAGATCAGATACACCCTTCCACTTTACTGAAAGTCGGATGCGCATTGTGAAGGTGACGAAGAAATCCCGTGAAAATCCACCGGTAAGTACTCAGCAAGATGTCCAACTGTCAGAGTCCCAATTGCAGCCTTCAAGGAGCCCTGGACACTACTGCCGTGGGGAAAGACACTACAGAGGGGTTCCGTACGTTGACACCAGAATTCCAATCGCAGTCGAAGCAGCTTTCTCAGGTGCGACCTACGCATTCCCAGCGGGTTCCCATGAGAACTTCAGAGACTGTCCAGATGAACCTGCAGACTTCACAACGGCCAACTCAGCTGCCATGTATACAATCACTGTTGTCGAAGCCGTCATCGCCGGCCCTTGTACCACAGCCACCTAAGCTATCTTCACAGCTGTCACAGTTGTCCTCGCAATAGCCATCATTGTTGGAGCAGTTGTCGATAACCCCATCCCTTTGTCCCGTGGACTTGGGATTTTCTGTGAAGTATATTGTGACTGATGATGAGAGGGTGATTTGTCAACTTGCCCACAGGTTTTTAATTTTTTTAATTGATTTTTTTGGGAGCCCCTGCTCCTGTAGTAATCATGCTGATCGTACCAGGTTGAATTCTACATGTTGGAGTATGGCGCTTGGCCACCTTGAGACCCTAAAACCTGGAAGATGTTAGCGAAGAAGCTCTGGACGGCTGCTTTAAAAGACCCTATTGCAGCGAGACTGGTGGCGTCACTGTTCACCGGTTCGGTGTCAATATTGGTGGTATGTAGGTGTATATCCAACCCTCAGAGTTGCACTGACCATTAGTGCAGATGAAGAACACCATTGGCAACAAGCATAGCCATGTACTCGCCAAGGCTAAGAGCATCATACTGAAATCATACAGCTTGGATGCTGCGAGGATGGATGCCCAGGAGATTAAATCAGTCATTATATGGCTGGTTAATGATTTTCGGTTCATGCATCAAGATTGCGTTGTATGTACTGTGGCTACAACTTCAACAGTTGCTAATATGACACTAGAAGTGGGATCTGCCATTCTCGAATGCTGCGATCGTCGACATTCTATACCAATCACTGTTTCTACACCTCCGCAGGAGGCCATTCAAGGTAAATGACATGGACCTCCTGCTTGGAAATCTTGGGAAAGCCAGCGTGCTGCTTGCAGTTACTGCGATGTTGTTTGCATTGCAATCATGGTTGCTGGAGCATGACCAAGGGGTTAAGGTCAACTTCACCTGGGACGCTATTGGAGGTATGTTAGAACTGACAAACCTTACCTGCCACCCTCAGAATTGCATATACCATCTCTAGAACTGAGCTAATTATTGGCAGCAGATTATCAAAAATTATCAGTGCTTTGGGATACACTGAATGAAACAGACACCATCCTCTTGAAAATTCGGAAAGCTATTGCGGCGAAGATTTCCACAGTCAAGGGGAAACTGCCAGTATCCAGCATTGTCTTTGGGCTGGAGGATCTCGCGCAGTACGGTGCCACGATCAATAGGCTGTATTCCGATGATGAGGAAAGTAGTCGACCTGAAAGGACCGACAAGTGCAGAAACAGAGGCGCGGTCAGCCCTGATGGTCAGGCTGCCAACCCTGACAGTTGGGACCCCAACAAAAGGATGAATGCCAGCCAGTTTACTGCCAGCAAGAACCTTCCACCACCGCTGCCAGCACGAGCCCGTAGACAGCCCAGCAGCTCTCAGCTTGGGCAGAACAACCCAGAGAGTGGGTCTTCCCCTATAGTTGTTCACCACCAGTAGAGACGTGAGGTTTCAGTGACTCCAGTTCGAAACAAACGCAGTTGAATGGCAAGAATGATGGTTTCGCGCACACCTATTGTTACACCTGAATATTTCACGAAGTACATAGAGTATCTAGATCACTTAGCGACAGAGTAGTGGGAAGGCTCGCAGGTGACAGATGATGGATCAGGAGTCTAGGCCGGAGTTAAGGAGCCGGAGTTAGCTCTCGGCCGAGGGATCGAACTTTGCGGGAGGAGATCGAACCCTGCGGGGATCGGACGAGGGAGCTCCGAGGTGGGGGTCTGAGTGCAAACGAAGCGGTCTTAGCAGACATGGTCTGACTCCTCGCGGGGAGAGGCCAGACATTGGTTAGTCCCCTTGCAGGGGGAGCCATGTACGCAGAGAATCTGGGTCCTCGCGGGGACTGGCATGGATCCCTGTGGGGGGAGCCACGTACAAGTCTAGACGCAAGAGTTCCCCGCCCAGTTGCATGACGAACTCATCTCCCTTATCTATACCCCGGCCAGGGCCAATGATCCGCCCATGGGGTCTATGCACCTCGGGGGAATCCAAACCCGAGTCACCACTTCTCATGTGAATTCATCAGATCTCATGTCGGCTCTTTCTCTACAAAAGGAAGAGGATTTCTCGCCTCACTGAGAGAAACCAGCCAGAACAACACCTACAACACTACCGAACCAAATCCCACCAAACCCACACACAAGATCTAAGATTATTCCGTTGTGAATTATCGAAAGTAGCCTGATTACCTTTGATTCTACCCACACTCCGGTTACGAGACAACCCCAGTGTCACACTATAATCTTGATCTCAAATCACCTTACTTTCGTGATGAACTTTGACGACACCTACTTTGAAGACCACCTTTATCTCCTCGAGCTATCCACCTTCTTGGAACCTAAGTCTCAGTACGCCTTCGACTATACATTCCAATCGATCGATAGCGAATTAGCCGGCTACGAACAGTGGGATACATTCAGCGACGGACCTATCCCTACGCCCTACCTCGAAGGCGACCACGAGCCCTGGAACTGGTATACGTAATACTGGGTCAACCGCGCGCACAACCATACAAACGCCGAATTCACAGAAGACGAGCTCCGAGATCTCTGTGACTATTACTTTACCGATGACGAAACAATCTACACAGGACACTTTCTTGACCTATACTGAACCCGTGAAATGGCGTCTACCGATTTCAACATGCTCCGCTTGGAAGCCCCTCGGGACGTACTACAGATCACAGACGGAACGGTCCCTGCGGAGGAAACCCTCGAAATCTCCAACCCGGCGACATGGCTCCGTGCCTTAGTCAAACTACAAAAACAGGCAGAAGGGGATTTGGCACAGCTAGTCCGCCTCTGCGGCAGCACGGTCGATAAAACGGATCAAAGAATTAAGCAGATCGAGCAGGCATACCATGACCTGTCGGAGGGTACCAGGTATGTATATGACCGGCTCCGCGCTAATGAGACAATCACAGGAGATTGGATACGAAGCGAGTTGGCAAGCGCGGCCACGGCATACCAGGCCTTTGCGCAAAATGTCTGGGGGGCCATTATCGAGCGAACCCAGGAAGCTACGCAAAAACAGGCCGGCCAAGCCACTCAGCTGGCCCGACTGAACGACTCCATCTCATTCCTAGCCGAGGCCAACATAGCGCGAAGCCAACATTTGGCGAATTTCCAAGGTAATGTAGAATTATGGGCTGAAGAACATCAGAAACGAGTGGAATACCTAGAGCGGCAATTGCTAGAAGCCCGGGAAGAAACGCAGCGCTAGGCAGCAGTGCTACAGCAAATGGCCGCGTAAATCCGAATCCCAGAGACTCCGCTCCCCCCGGCTCAGGCATCGGGTCGCTCCACGCCAGAACCAGAAGCATGGCGCAGTCCGGCCCCACCATCCACGTCCAGCTTAGCCAGCGCCCTACGACAACTACGTGCAGGACCCGCGGACGAACGATCCACAAGGATCCAGCGACCGACAGTGCCACCCAGGCCAGATCGAAGAACTCGCCGTCCAGCACTGTCCCCGTCCCCACCAAGGCCTCCAATGTTTGGAGGAGGAGGAGAACCCCCACGACCGCCAAATCGGCCCCTGCCGCCTCCACCACCGCCATCGCCGCCCCCAAGGTCGTGACGGAATTCACCGACGCGTCCTCCGGCGAGACGAACCTTGACTACGGAAGAACTCGCCCAGACCGTGGCCAGCGCGGTAGCAGAAGGAATGGCACGGGTCACCCAGCCTAACCCCGCGCCGGTCTCGGTACGAACGTCGCGTCTTAAAATGATGAATCCCAAGACCTTTGACGGAAAGCCCTCCACCCCGTTCAACACCTGGTGGAAGTCGGTCACCAAGTACCTGAGCTTCTATCCGGAAACCAGGGACCAGCAGAAGATAGCCTGGGTAGGGACACTACTGACTGGAACGGCCAAAGCATGGGACCTACACCACTACGACACGCTGGGAGAAAACGACTCCTGGGTCAATTACGTAGCGGATATCCGAACAGAATACCTCGACCCCAGGGAGGCAGCCAATGCCCAGCTAAAGCTAAGCCAGCTCAAGTACTCGGGAGACATAAGGGCCTACATGACGGAATTCTGGGCCCTGAATAATTACGCCCAGGCCACCGGCGAAAGTCTGCAGGAAAAAATTGACCTAGCGATGACGGACGCGGTGCTAGATATGCGGTTCGCGCATTACATGGGGGAATTCGCAGATGACGAAGGGTTCCTAGAAGCCACCTACCAAGCAGCGCTACAGGTGGAAAAGAAAAAAGCTCTGAAGCAGGCTAGGGAGCAAGGAAAACCCACGGGGAGCGCAAGCCGAACCGAAGAACAGTGAAGGGACGACCGGAAAAAGGACCTGCGACCACCGCGCAAGGAAGATTGGCAAGAAGCAAGAAGGGACGGAGGCCGATCGACAAAATGGGAGAATACGGCGGTAGCCCTGAAAGGAGTGCCCCAGCAGGAAATAGACGCCCACAAAAGGAACCAGGACGGCTGTTGGAGATGTGGAAGGACCGGGTATAAAACCTTCGAATGTTTCTCGTTCCAAACAGTAGAAGGAACGGCGCTACCAGCAGCCCCCTGGAAGGCCTCGGCGGTAGGAGAAAGCCTCGCCCCAGCACCCCGTCCCAAGCGACCAAGGGAAAATGACGGTCCAACCCCGGAACCCACTGCAAAAACCCAAAAAATAGCGGCGGTGGAAACCATGGACACAGAAGCCAGCTTCCTCACATGGGAGGACTCGGATTCGGATTTCTAAAAGGCCAGGAACAGCCGCGACCTGAGGCCTTTGCGATAATTTGCAGCACATCGCGAAAACGACCAGCCGGGGAACCAAGTGCTGGAACCTCGAAGAAAAAGAAATTGAGCGACCCCCGTCCAGTAACAGACATGATGGTACACCAGGACGGAAAGACCCATCAAATCAGAGCGCTGCTGGGCACCAGACGTTCAGTTGCATTAATCAACGAACGAACTGTGGAAAAACGGGGAATCAAGACAAAGCGCCACCAACACCCTCGAGGAATCGAGAACTATACGGGGGAAAAGGTCGAAGGAGCCGGCCAATATTTTACAAAGCCATTGCTCCTCCAGCACCGAAGGCACTATTCATGGGAAAAATTCGAAGTAACGCCTATGGACCCCGAGATCGACATCTTTCTCCCTTTCAGCTGGATATCCAAACACACGCCACAAGGGGCTTGGACTACGGAGGAAGTCCGATTTAACAGTCAGCGCTGCCTAAACGAATGCACCAAATTTGAACAAAGTGCATTCTCATTAACTTGGGACGAGTCGGTAAGTTTGGACCCAGACGCCCAAACCATAGGATATGTGGCAGCAATCACCCCAGAAGTACTCGACGTCCCGCTCGAGTTCAGGGAGTACCTGAACATCATGTGCAAGGAGGCCGCAGACGCACTACAGGAGTACAAACCATACGACTGCAAAATCGACTTGCCTGAAGGGAGTACGGCGGCTTGGGGCCCCATTTACCCTCTTTCCGAGATCGAACTACAGACACTCCGGGAATGGCTGAAGGAGATGGAACGAACAGGCAAAATCAAGCGGTCTACATCCCCTGCAGGATCACCAATCCTGTTCGTTCCCAAACCGCATGGAAGAGGACTCCGGCTGTGCGTGGATTACCGAGCGTTGAACCGCATTATCATCCCGAACCGATACCCACTGCCCCTAATGCAAGAACTACAAGACCGGGTACAGGGAGCACAATGGTTCACCAAGATGGATCTAAAAAACGGGTTCAACCTCATCCGAATAAGGGAAGGAGATGAATGGAAGACAGCGTTCAGAACCCGCTATGGCTTGTACGAATTCCAGGTAATGCCATTCGGACTTACGAACGCCCCATCCACCTTCCAAGACATGATGAATCATGTCTTTTCCGATATGCTCGATGTAGGAGTCCTAGCCTACATGGACGACATATTGGTCTACGCGAAAACCAGGGAAGAGCACGACCAAATTGTCAAGGAAGTGCTCAAAAGGCTGCAAAAGAACGGATTGGCAGTCGCTCCGGAAAAATGCCTATGGAGACTTCAAGAAGTGGAGTTCCTAGGATACATCATCGGTCACGACGGAATTAAGATGTCGACAGAAAAAGTGAAAGCTGTCCTGCAATAGGAGCGGCCGGGAAACATCACGGAAGTACAATCGTTCCTAGGATTCGCCAACTTCTACAGACGCTTCATACAGGACTACTCCAAGGTGGCACAGCCCCTCACGGAACTCACAAAGAAAGAAGCGGGAAAAAGTTGGGAATGGAACCTGGAGGCAGAAGCTGCCTTCAAAGAATTGAAAAAACGGTTCACCACGGCACCAATCTTGGCCCACTTTGACCCAACAAAGCCGGTCATTATCGAAACCGATGCGTCGGACTTTGCTCTCGGAGCCGTGCTATCCCAACGAGATGACGAAAACCGACTACACCCGGTAGCCTTCCACTCCAGGAAGTTCCAGCCTGCGGAGATCAATTACGAAATCCACGACAAGGAACATCTCGCGGTCGTCGATGCATTCAAGCATTGGCGACGATACTGTGAAGGCGTGGTCCACCAGGTACAAGTCTTTTCAGACCACCAAAACCTTGAGTACTTCACTACAACAAATGTACTCAACCGCCGACAAGCGCGCTGGGCACAGGAGCTCGCCAGCATCGACTTTTGCATCTACTACCGACCAGGAACGAAGAACGGCAAGCCGGACGCGCTTTCTAGGCGTTCGGAGTACCGCCCTGAGAAGGGGGGGGTAGAAAACCAGCCGATCACGACGGTTTTGCAGAAAAATCACTTTGCAGAGCCTGAAAGACAGGGGCGCTCATTCATTTGCTCCTCTGCGTGGCTCGCTTCGCTCCCTTCAAGAAAATAGTCGGAGGAATTTGCAACGATGGTTCGGGAAAAAGGGCAGGACGACGAGGAATACCAGCGGGCTTGGAAGCGGGTGGAACAGGAAGCGGCACAGGAGGAACCTGTGGCGGATGGCCGAAAGGCCAAGGAGGTAGCCAGGGGCCCACATGAGGTCACTCGGAGGAGCCGAAAGGCTAGGACAGAGGGAATCCTCAAGATCAAGGAGGGGCTGCTCTACCGAAAGGGTATGCTCTGGATCCCGGAGGATGGACCCCTCAAACAAACAATTCTCGAGTCAGAGCACGACTCAAAGGTGGCGGGCCATATGGGACAAGATAAAACCATTGAGCTTGTCAGACGAAACTTCTGGTGGCCGAAGATGGAGGAGCGAATCATCGACTTCGTCCGAAGCTGCCCAGAATGCCAGCGGAACAAGGTAACACGGCACCAGCCCTATGGACTGTCATCCCCTCTGGAGCTCCCCTATGCTCCATGGCAGTCTATCGCAATGGACTTCATCACCGAGTTGCCATTGTCGGAGGATTGCGACCAATTGTGGGTGGTTATCGACCGGTTCACAAAGATGGCGCACTTCCTTCCGCTGCCAAAAGAAAAGAAGACTGCCGCCAACCTGGCAGTAACCTTCGCAAGGGAAATTTGGAAGTACCACAGACTTCCAACCGATATCGTTTCCGACCGAGACTCCCGGTTCACTTCGGAAGTCTGGAAGGAATTTCTCCGGCTGTCTGGGATCCGACCCCGAATGTCAACAGCCTTCCACCCACAGACCGACGGACAAACGGAACGTCTCAACCAGACAATCGAGGCATACCTCCGAGCGTTCGTCGGCAAGGAACAGGACAACTGGGTCGCCCTCCTACCAATGGCCGAGTTTGCTTACAACAATTCGGTCACCGTCGGCAACGGGATGTCCCCGTTCTACGCCAACTATGGATTCCACCCGGTTACCATGGACCCTGCTACCACCGGACCTCTCAACCCGGCCAGCACAGTCTACGCACATTGGATGCACACCATGCATGACGAGTCCCGCAAGGGGCTGGAAGCCGCACAGGAGCGAATGCACCGGTACACCGACCCGGACTGTAAAGAACCCCCGGCATACCAAGTAGGAGACTTGGTGATGCTCCGCGGACGGAATATTAAAACCCGCCGCCCCTCGAGGAAGCTGGACCACAAGAATTATGGTCCCTTCCAGATTGAGAAAATCGTCTTCCCGTTCGCTGTCCGCCTCACGCTGCCTCGGAAATGGAAGATCCACAACGTCTTCCATGTCTCGTTCCTCGAACCATACCGAACAAGTGAACACCGAGCCCCACCGGATCCATCCAAGGTACTCCGGGAGGCAGACGACATCGAACAAAGCGAGGAATACGATGGCGAAAAAGTTATGTCCTCGGTCGAGCGCGGCCGGGGAAATAACAAATGAATTCTATACCTCGTCAAATGGCTCGACTATCCGTAACGCAAAGACTGGACGGAAGAACCATTCGACAACTTTTCGGTAGGTGGTCTGGAGAAACTCCGGAAGTATCACCAACGAAATCCGGACGCGCCAAGGGACTACCAACTCGCCGACGCCTAGAAGGGATGTCCATAGAAGGGCCCTCGAAGCACTGTCGGTAGTAGAGATGAAGGGGCTAGAGGATTTCATCTCACACTCAAACAAGGAAAAGACCCGCTTCTCGGGCACCGAAGCTCCGGCACGACGAACCGCCGTTGGATACGTCGGACTCGATCGGACGGAAGCCGTAGGTGCTCGGTACGGCCCAGCTCTGTATGTACACCTACGAGGGCAAGAAGGGTGCCCGGGCACGAACCCTGAGTCGAGAAGGTCACTCGTTCCACGTGTCCCAGACCCGGAAAAGGGTGATATGCTCCCGTCCACAAGTGCCCGACTCGGCCAACGACAGACGAACAAACTCCGCACCGGAGTAATGGCCGTGGAAGACGAACCCACCAACAGGCGGCGGATCCTGGCGGCAGACGGACACCTCTGTGTGCACACCATTGGCTCGTTCAGCTTGCTCGGGCTTGGTCACTCCTTCCACGTGCCCCAGCCGAAGATCGACAGGATGCGCACTGGGAAAACTGGTTGTTTCGTCTTCATGGACACGGTGGCCTGGCGAGAGATATCGACAGTATGAGTACGCACTGGCCTACTCAGAGGGCCCAGCCATTCCGACGGATTACAGAGAATGATGTCCTGATCCGGTGGCTGGGAGGGCTGTAGGGGTGGAGGACTGCAGTCCGTGACGCTGCAAGAACTCAGCATTGAAAGAATCTCATGATCCAAAAAAGAGACGGGTTACTTAGATAGGACAAGATTAGCGCTCGGGACAAGGCTAAGGGAGAGGGGAGGTAGTGTTACACCTGAATATTTCACGAAGTACATAGAGTATCTAGATCACTTAGCGACAGAGTAGTGGGAAGGCTCGCGGGTGACAGATGATGGATCAGGAGTCTAGGCCGGAGTTAAGGAGCCGGAGTTAGCTCTCGGCCGAGGGATCGAACTTTGAGGGAGGAGATCGAACCCTGCGGGGATCGGACGAGGGAGCTCCGAGGTGGGGGTCTGAGTGCAAACGAAGCGGTCTTAGCAGACATGGTCTGACTCCTTGCGGCGAGAGGCCAGACGTTGGTTAGTCCCCTTGCGGGGGGAGCCAGGTACGCAGAGAATCTGGGTCCTCGCGGGGACTGGCATGGATCCCTGCGGGGGGAGCCACGTACAAGTCTAGACGCAAGAGTTCCCCGCTCAGTTGCATGACGAACTCATCTCCCTTATCTATACCCCGGCCAGGGCCAATGATCCGCCCACGGGGTCTATGCACCTTGGGGGAATCCAAACCCGAGTCACCACTTCTCACGCAAAGTCATCAGATCTCATGTCGGCTCTTTCTCTACAAAAGGAAGAGGATTTCTCGTCTCACTGAGAGAAACCAGCCGGAACAACACCTACAACACTACCGAACCAAATCCCACCAAACCCACACACAAGATCTAAGATTATTCCGTTGTGAATTATCGAAAGTAGCCTGATTACCTTTGATTCTACCCACACTCCGGTTACGAGACAACCCCAGTGTCACACTATAATCTTGATCTCAAATCACCTTACTTTCGTGATGAACTTTGACGACACCTACTTTGAAGACCACCTTTATCTCCTCGAGCTATCCACCTTCTTGGAACCTAAGTCTCAGTACGCCTTCGACTATACATTCCAATCGATCGATAGCGAATTAGCCGGCTACGAACAGTGGGATACATTCAGCGACGGACCTATCCCTACGCCCTACCTCGAAGGCGACCACGAGCCCTGGAACTGGTATACGTAATACTGGGTCAACCGCGCGCACAACCATACAAACGCCGAATTCACAGAAGACGAGCTCCGAGATCTCTGTGACTATTACTTTACCGATGACGAAACAATCTACACAGGACACTTTCTTGACCTATACTGAACCCGTGAAATGGCGTCTACCGATTTCAACATGCTCCGCTTGGAAGCCCCTCGGGACGTACTACAGATCACAGACGGAACGGTCCCTGCGGAGGAAACCCTCGAAATCTCCAACCCGGCGACATGGCTCCGTGCCTTAGTCAAACTACAAAAACAGGCAGAAGGGGATTTGGCACAGCTAGTCCGCCTCTGCGGCAGCACGGTCGATAAAACGGATCAAAGAATTAAGCAGATCGAGCAGGCATACCATGACCTGTCGGAGGGTACCAGGTATGTATATGACCGGCTCCGCGCTAATGAGACAATCACAGGAGATTGGATACGAAGCGAGTTGGCAAGCGCGGCCACGGCATACCAGGCCTTTGCGCAAAATGTCTGGGGGGCCATTATCGAGCGAACCCAGGAAGCTACGCAAAAACAGGCCGGCCAAGCCACTCAGCTGGCCCGACTGAACGACTCCATCTCATTCCTAGCCGAGGCCAACATAGCGCGAAGCCAACATTTGGCGAATTTCCAAGGTAATGTAGAATTATGGGCTGAAGAACATCAGAAACGAGTGGAATACCTAGAGCGGCAATTGCTAGAAGCCCGGGAAGAAACGCAGCGCTAGGCAGCAGTGCTACAGCAAATGGCCGCGTAAATCCGAATCCCAGAGACTCCGCTCCCCCCGGCTCAGGCATCGGGTCGCTCCACGCCAGAACCAGAAGCATGGCGCAGTCCGGCCCCACCATCCACGTCCAGCTTAGCCAGCGCCCTACGACAACTACGTGCAGGACCCGCGGACGAACGATCCACAAGGATCCAGCGACCGACAGTGCCACCCAGGCCAGATCGAAGAACTCGCCGTCCAGCACTGTCCCCGTCCCCACCAAGGCCTCCAATGTTTGGAGGAGGAGGAGAACCCCCACGACCGCCAAATCGGCCCCTGCCGCCTCCACCACCGCCATCGCCGCCCCCAAGGTCGTGACGGAATTCACCGACGCGTCCTCCGGCGAGACGAACCTTGACTACGGAAGAACTCGCCCAGACCGTGGCCAGCGCGGTAGCAGAAGGAATGGCACGGGTCACCCAGCCTAACCCCGCGCCGGTCTCGGTACGAACGTCGCGTCTTAAAATGATGAATCCCAAGACCTTTGACGGAAAGCCCTCCACCCCGTTCAACACCTGGTGGAAGTCGGTCACCAAGTACCTGAGCTTCTATCCGGAAACCAGGGACCAGCAGAAGATAGCCTGGGTAGGGACACTACTGACTGGAACGGCCAAAGCATGGGACCTACACCGCTACGACACGCTGGGAGAAAACGACTCCTGGGTCAATTACGCAGCGGATATCCGAACAGAATACCATGACCCCAGGGAGGCAGCCAACGCCCAGCTAAAGCTAAGCCAGCTCAAGTACTCGGGAGACATAAGGGCCTACATGACGGAATTCCAGGCCCTGAATAATTACGCCCGGGCCGCCGGCGAAAGTCTGCAGGAAAAAATTGACCTAGCGATGACGGACGCGGTGCTAGATATGCGGTTCGCACATTACATGGGGGAATTCGCAGACGACGAAGGGTTCCTAGAAGCCACCTACCAAGCAGCGCTACAGGTGGAAAAGAAAAAAGCTCTGAAGCAGGCTAGGGAGCAAGGAAAACCCACGGGGAGCAAGACCCGAACCGAAGAAAAGCGAAGGGACGACCGGAAAAAGGACCTGCGACCACCGCGCAAGGAAGATCGGCAAGAAGCACGAAGGGACGGAGGCCGATCGACAAAATGGGAGAATACGGCGGCAGCCCTGAAAGGATTGCCTCAGCAGGAAATAGACGCCCACAAAAGGAACCAGGACGGCTGTTGGAGATGTGGAAGGACCGGCCATAAAACCTTCGAATGTTTCTCGTTCCAAACAGTACAAGGAACGGCGCTACCAGCAGCCCCCTGGAAGGCCGCGGCGGTAGGAGAAAGACTCGCCCCGGCACCCCGTCCCAAGAGATCAAGGGAAAATGACGGTCCAACCCTGGAACCCACCGCAAAAACCCAAAAAACAGCGGCGGTGGAAACCATGGACACAGAAGCCAGCTTCCTCCCATGGGAGGACTCGGATTCGGATTTTTAAAAGGCCAGGAACAGCCACGACCTGAGGCCTTTGCGATAATTTGCGGCACATCGCGAAAACGACCAGCTGGGGAACCAAGTGCTGGAAACTCGAAAAAAAAAAATTGAGTGACCCCCGTCCAGTAATAGACATGATGGTACACCAGGACGGAAAGACCCATCAAATCAGAGCGCTGCTGGACACCAGATGTTCAGTTGCATTAATCAACGAACGAACTGTGGAAAAACAGGGAATCAAGACAAAGTGCCACCAACACCCTCAAGGAATCAAGATCTATACAGGGGAAAAGGTCGAAGGAGCCGGCCAATATTTTACAAAGCCGTTGCTCCAGCACCGAAGGCACTATTCATGGGAAAAATTCGAAGTAACGCCCATGGACCCCGAGATCGACATCTTTCTCCCTTTCAGCTGGATATCCAAACACCCGCCACAAGGGGCTTGGACTATAGAGGAAGTCCGATTTAACAGTCAGTGCTACCTAAACGAATGCACCAAATTTGAACAAAGTGCATTCTCATTAACTTGGGACGAGTCGGTAAGTTTGGACCCAGACGCCCAAACCATAGGATATGTGGCAGCAATCACCCCAGAAGCACCCGACGTCCCGCTCGAGTTCAGGGAGTACCTGAACATCATGTGCAAGGAGGCCGCAGACGTACTACCGGAGCACAAACCATACGACTGCAAAATCGACTTGCAAGAAGGGAGTACGGCACCTTGGGGCCCCATTTACCCTCTTTCCGAGATCGAACTACAGACACTCTGGGAATGGCTGAAGCAGATGGAACGAACAGGCAAAATCAAGCGGTCTACATCCCCTGCAGGATTGCCAATCCTGTTCGTTCCCAAACCGCATGGAAGAGGACTCCAGCTGTGCGTGGATTACCGAGCGTTGAACCGCATTACCATCCCGAACCGATACCCACTGCCCCTAATGCAAGAACTACAAGACCGGGTACAGGGAGCACAATGGTTCACCAAGATGGATCTAAAAAACGGATTCAACCTCATCCGAATAAGGGAAGGAGACGAATGGAAGACAGTGTTCAGAACCCGCTATGGCCTGTACGAATTCCAGGTAATGCCATTCGGACTTACGAACGCCCCATCCACCTTCTAAGACATGATGAATCATGTCTTTTCCGATATGCTCGACGTAGGAGTCCTAGCCTACATGGACGACATATTGGTCTATGCGAAAACCAGGGAAGAGCACGACCAAATTGTCAAGGAAGTGCTCAAAAGGCTGCAAAAGAACGGATTGGCGGTCGCTCCGGAAAAATGCCTATGGAGACTTCAAGAAGTGGAGTTCCTAGGATACATCATCGGTCGCTACGGAATTAAGATGTCGACAGAAAAGGTGGAAGCTGTCCTGCAATGGGAGCGGCCGGGAAACATCACGGAAGTACAATCGTTCCTAGGATTCGCCAACTTCTACAGACGCTTCATACAGGACTACTCCAAGGTGGCACAGCCCCTCACGGAACTCACAAAGAAAGAAGCGGGAAAAAGTTGGGAATGGAACCTGGAGGCAGAAGCTGCCTTCAAAGAATTGAAAAAACGGTTCACCACGGCACCAATCTTGGCCCACTTTGACCCAACAAAGCCGGTCATTATCGAAACCGATACGTCGGACTTTACTCTCGGAGCCGCGCTATCCCAACGAGATGACGAAAACCGACTACACCCAGTAGCCTTCCACTCCAGGAAGTTCCAGCCTGCGGAGATCAATTACGAAATCCACGACAAGGAACTTCTCGCGGTCGTCGATGCATTCAAACATTGGCGACGATACTGCGAAGGCACGGTCCACCAGGTACAAGTCTTTTCAGACCACCAGAACCTTGAGTACTTCACTACAACAAAAGTACTCAACCACCGACAAGCGCGCTGGGCACAGGAGCTCGCCGGCATCGACTTTTGCATCAACTACCGACCAGGAACGAAGACCGGCAAGCCGGATGCGCTTTCTAGACGTTCGGAGTACAGCCCTGAGAAGGGGGGGGTAGAAAACTAGCCGATCACGACGGTTTTGCAGGAAAATCACTTTGCAGAGCCTGAAAGACAGGGGCGCTCATTCATTTGCTCCTCTGCGCGGCTCGCTTCGCTCCCTTCAAGAAAATGGTCGGAGGAATTTGCAACGATGGTTCGGGAAAAAGGGCAGGACGACGAGGAATACCAGCGGGCTTGGAAGCGGGTGGAACAGGAAGCGGCACAGGAGGAACCTGTGGCGGATGGCCGAAAGGCCGAGGAGGTAGCCGGGGGCCCACGTGAGGTCACTCGGAGGAGCCGAAAGGCTAGAACCGAGGAAATCCTCGAGATCAAGGAGGGGCTGCTCTACCGAAAGGGTATGCTCTGGATCCCGGAGGATGGACCCCTCAAACAAACAATTCTCGAGTCAGAGCACGACTCAAAGGTGGCGGGCCATATGGGACAAGATAAAACCATTGAGCTCGTCAGACGAAACTTCTGGTGGCCGAAGATGGAGGAGCGAATCATCGACTTCGTCCGAAGCTGCCCGGAATGCCAGCGGAACAAGGCAACACGGCACCAGCCCTATGGACTGTCATCCCCTCTGGCGCTCCCCTATGCTCCATGGCAGTCTATCGCAATGGACTTCATCACCGAGTTGCCATTGTCGGAGGATTGCGACCAATTGTGGGTGGTTATCGACCGGTTGACAAAGATAGCGCACTTCCTTCCGCTGCCAAAAGAAAAGAAGACTGCTGCCGACCTGGCAGTAACCTTCGCAAGGGAAATTTGGAAGTACCACGGACTTCCAACCGATATCGTTTCCGACCGAGACTCGCGGTTCACTTCGGAAGTCTGGAAGGAATTTCTCCAGCTGTCTGGGATCCGACCCCGAATGTCAACAGCCTTCCACCCACAGACCGACGGACAAACGGAACGTCTCAACCAGACAATCGAGGCATACCTCTGAGCATTCGTCGGCAAGGAACAGGACAACTGGGTCACCCTCCTACCAATGACCGAGTTTGGTTACAACAATTCGGTCACCGTCGGCAACGGGATGTCCCCGTTCTACGCCAACTACGGATTCCACCCGGTTACCATGGACCCTGCTACCACTGGACCTCTCAACCCGGCCAGCACAGTCTATGCGCATTGGATGCACACCGTGCATGACGAGTCCCGCAAGGGGCTGGAAGCCGCACAGGAGCGAATGCGCCAGTACACCGACCCGGACTGTTAAGAACCCCCGGCATACCAAGTAGGAGACTTGGTGATGCTCAGCGGACGGAATATTAAAACCCGCCGCCCCTTGAGGAAGCTGGACCACAAGAATCATGGTCCCTTCCAGATTGAGAAAATCGTCTCCCCATTCGCTGTCCGCCTCACGCTGCCTCGGAATTGGAAGATCCACAACGTCTTCCATGTCTCGCTCCTCGAACCATACCGAACAAGTGAACACTGAGCCCCACCGGATCCATCCAAGGTACTCCGGAAGGCAGACGACATCGAACAAAGCGAGGAATACGATGTCGAAAAAGTTATGTCCTCGGTCGAGTGCGGCCGGGGAAATAACAAACGAATTCTATACCTCGTCAAATGGCTCGACTATCCGGAACGCCAAGACTGGACGGAAGAACCATTTGACAACTTTTCGGTAGGTGGTCTGGAGAAACTCCGGAAGTATCACCAACGAAATCCGGACGCGCCAAGGGACTACCAACTCGCCGACGCCTACAAGGGATGTCCATAGAAGGGCCCTCGAAGCACTGTCGGTAGTAGAGATGAAGGGGCTGGAGGATTTCATCTCACACTCAAACAAGGAAAAGACCCGCTTCTCAGGCACCGAAGCTCCGGCACGACAAACCGCCGTTGGATACGTCGGACTCGATCGGACGGAAGCTGTAGGTACTGGGTACGGTCCAGCTCTGTATGTACACCTACGAGGGCAAGAAGGGTGCCCAGGCACGAACCCTGAGTCGAGAAGGTCACTCGTTCCATGTGTCCCAGACCCGGAAAAGCGTCATATACTCCCGTTCACGAGTGCCCGACTCGGCCAACGACAGACGAACAAACTCCACGCCGGGGTAATGGCCGTGGAAGACGAACCCACCAACAGGCGGCGGATCCTGGCGGCAGACGGACACCTCTGTGTACACACCATTGGCTCGTTCGGCTTGCTCGGGCTTGGTTACTCCTTCCACGTGCCCCAGCCGAAGATCGACAGGATACGCACTGGGAAAACTGGTGCTTTCGTCTTCATGGACACGGCGGCCCGGCGAGAGACATCGACAGTATGAGTACGCACCGGCCTACTCAGAGGGCCCAGCCATTCCGACGGATTACAGAGAATGATGCCCTGATCCGGTGGCTGGGAGGGCTGCAGGGGTGGAGGACTGCAGTCCGTGACGCTGCAAGGAACTCAGCGTTGAAAGAATCTCACGATCCAAGCAAGAGACGGGCTACTTAGATAGGCCGAGATTAGCACTTGGGACGAGGCTAAGGGAGAGGGGAGGTAGTGTTACACCTGAATATTTCACGAAGTACATAGAGTATCTAGATCACTTAGCGACAGAGTAGTGGGAAGGCTTGCGGGTGACAGATGATGGATCAGGAGTCTAGGCCGGAGTTAAGGAGCCGGAGTTAGCTCTCGGCCGAGAGATCGAACTTTGCAGGGGGAGATGGAACCCTGCGGGGATCTGACGAGGGAGCTCCGAGGTGGGGGTCTGAGTGTAAACGAAGCAGTCTTAGCAGACATAGTCTGACTCCTCACGGGGAGAGGCCAGACGTTGGTTAGTCCCCTTGCGGGGGGAGCCATGTATGCAGAGAATCTGGGTCCTTGCTGGGACTGGCATGGATCCCTGCGGGGGGAGCCACGTATGAGTCTAGACGCAAGAGTTCCCCGCCCAGTTGCATGACGAACTCATCTCCCTTATCTATACCCCGGCCAGGGCCAATGATCCGCCCACGGGGTCTATGCACCTCGGGGGAATCCAAACCCGAGTCACCACTTCTCACGCGAATTCATCAGATCTCACGTCGGCTCTTTCTCTACAAAAGGAAGAGGATTTCTCTCCTCACTGAGAGAAACCAGCCGGAACAACACCTACAACACTACCGAACCAAATCCCACCAAACCCACACACAAGATCTAAGATTATTCCGTTGTGAATTATCGAAAGTAGCCTGATTACCTTTGATTCTACCTACACTCCGGTTACGAGACAACCCCAATGTCACACCTATTCCAGACAGTGAAGCCGCCATCAATGAGCAGTCTCACGATGATACTGGAGAGTCATATTATGGTGATATACCGAGTAGCGGGTGGTACGACCAGAAGGAATGGGTACGTTTGGAGTCAGAGCTGGGGTTGGAGTTGGAGTTGGAGTCGGAGGGGGACTCCAGTTGTTGGTGAAAGTTGGTATCTTCGAATGAAGAGTACGATCCTCAGCCCGAGAGGTGGTCGGCAGTTATGTTGGAGTTATATAGCAAATAAACTCAGTACTTCTCACAACCACGACCATATATCCCAATCGCAATCTTTTCAGTCATGACAGTACCTGACCAACATTCGTAGATGGTGCCCAGTTTGCACTAATCCTCCTCGCTGGCGTACCGGTAGAACGCACTCCTGACCTACATTCGTACGCATTACAGAACCTTGTTGGGACACACCGCTGTACTACATCCATATGCACAGCTAGTCTACCACCAACACCGACGACTAACAATCATATATGTTGCAAAATGGCACTGCTACACACCTACGACCTACACTCCACATACTACGTAACTGCCACCATTACCGCTAACTGCATTCGTATGCTCTGCTTGTCTGTCGTCAACATCATCGTCCTGTGTTCGTATGTATTGCAGAACCTCGTGGCGGGTATCAATTTTGTTTTGCATCTATGAGCCACAGAACCTCGTGGGTACATACCACTGTCCTACATTCCTACATGCTGCGCACCTGCCACCATTACCACTGGCTACATTCGTACACGCTACTCAACTACTGTCAACATCGCTGACCTGCATTTATACTCATGACAGAGCTTCGTTGGTATGCACTGCTGTCCTACATTCGTATGTGCTGCTCGTCTGCCATCAACATCATTGACCTGTGTTCGTACATGTTGCAGAGCCTCGCTGGTACCCACTGCTGTTCTACATTAGTACGTACTGCTCGTCCGCCGTCAACATTGCCAACCTGTGTTTGTACGTGTTGCAGAACCTCATGGGTAGACACTGCTGTCCAGTTCGTACGTGTTGCAAATCTTCGTTGGTACGCACTGCTCTCCTGCACTGCTACGTGTTGCCCATCTGCCGTCAACATCGTCAACCTGTGTTCGTACATATTGCAAAACCTCATTGCTAATCACTGCTGTTATATATTAGTACATGCTGTGTATCAGCCACCATTACCACTGGCTACACTTGTACACACCACTCGTATGCCGTCAACATCGCTGACCTGTGTTAGTACGCGTTGCAGAGCATCATTTGTAGGCACGACTGTCCTACATTCGTACACACTGCTTGTCTGTTGTCAACATTGTTGACCTGTGTTCGTACGCATTGCAGAGCCTAGCTGGTAGCCACTGCTGTCCTACATTAGTACATGTTACTCGTCTGCCGTCAACATTGTTGACCTGTATTCATACACGTTGCAGAACCTCGATGGTACCCACTGCTATCCTACATTCGTACGCACTACTCGTCTGCCATCAATATCGTTGACCTGTGCTCGTATGCCTTGCAGAGTCTCGGTGGTAGCCACTGCTGTCTTACATTCGCATCTGCTACACATCTGCTGCCATTATTGCTAACAACATTCATACATGTACCTCATCTGCTGTCAACATCGTCATCCTGCATCCGTATGTGTTGCAGAGCTTCGTTGGTACCCACAGCTGTCCTTCATTCGTACGCGCTGCTCATATTCAGTCAACATTGCTGACCTGCACTTATACGTGTTACAGAACCTCATGGGTACCCACTGTTGTCCTACATTCGTACATGCGGTACGTCTGCCGCCATTACCGCTGGCTACATTCATACACACACCTCGTCTGCTGTCAACATTGTCAACCTGTGTTCGTATACGTTGCAGAACCTCGTTGGTACCCACTGCTGTCCTACATTAGTACACGCTGCTCGTCTGATGTCAATATCATCGACCTGTATTCGTATGCATTGCAGAACCTCGTTGGTATCCGCTGCTGTCCTACGTTCGTACGTGCTGCTCATCTGCCATCAACATCATCAACCTGTGTTCGTACGCATTGCAGAACCTCGTTGGTACACACCTGTGTCCTACATTTGTACATGCTGCGTGTCAGCCACCATTACAGCTTGCTACATTCGTACTTGCTGCTTATCTGCCATCAAAATCATCGACCTGCATTCCTACACGTTAAAACCTCGTTGGTATGCACTGCTGCACTATATTCATATGTGCAGCTCAAATCCAGTCAACACCGCTGACCTGCGTTCGTATGCTTTGCAGAACCTCGTTGGTTCACACAGCTGTACTACATTAGGACATGCAGCGTATCTGCCGCCATTGCCGCTGGCTACATTCATACACACTGCTCGTCTGCCATCAACATTGTCGACCTGCGTGGATATGCGTTGCAGAACCTCATCACTATACACGGCTGTCCTACATTCCTACATGCTGCGTATCTGCTATCTTTGCCGCTGGCTACATCTGTACGTACTACTCATCTGCCGTCTACATCGTTGACCTGCGGTCGCTTGCAGAGCTTCTTTGGTACCCACTTCTGTCCTTCATTCATACTCACTGCTTGTCTGCCGTCTACATCGTTGACCTGCTTTCACACGTGTTGCAGAACCTTGTTGGTACCCACTGCTGTCCTTCATTCGTACTCGCTGCTCATCTGCCGTCTACATCGTCGACCTGCTTTCACATGTGTTGCAGAGTCTCGCTGGTACCAACTGCTGTTTTACATTCACACCTGCTGTGCATCTGCCGCCATTGCCACTGGCTACATCCTTACGCGCTACTCGTCTGCCGTCAACGTGGTCGACCTGTGTTTGCTTGCAGAGCTTCTTTGGTACCCACTGCTGTCCTACATTCCTACACATTGCTCGTATGTCATCAACATCGCTGACCTGCGTTCATGTGTTGCAGAACCTCATTGGTACCTGCTGCTGTCCTATATTCATATGTGCTGCTCGTATGCCGTCAACATCGTCATCCTGCGTTCGCACACATTGCAGAGCCTCGCTGGTGCCCACTGCTGTTCTACATTCGCATCTGCTACACGTCTGCTGCCATTGCCGCTGGCTACATCCGTACATGTTGCTTGTCTGCCGTCTACATCGTCGACCTACGTTCGCACATGTTGTGGAGCTTTGTTGCTACCCACTGCTGTCCTACATTCCTACGTGGTGTTCGTATACCATTAACATCGCCAACCTGCATTTGTGTGTTGCAGAACCTCATTGGTACCTGCTATTGTGCTACATTCATATGCACTGCTCATATGCCATCAACACCGCTAATCTGCATTCGTACATGTTGCAGAGCCTCACTGGTGCCCACTGCTATTCTACATTCGCACCTGCTATACATCTACTGCCATTATTGCTGGCTACATTCATACGTGCTGCTCGTCTACCATCAACATCATCGACCTACATGGATACACGGTGCAGAACCTCATCACTCGGCATAACTGTCCTACATTCCTACATGCTGCGTGTATGCCGCCATTGCCGCTGGCCATATCTGTACACACTGCTCGTCTGCTGTCAACATCGTCGACCTGTATGGGTACGCGGTGTAGAACCTTGTCACTCTGCACGGCTGTCCTATATTCCTACATACTGTGTGTATGGTGCCATTGCTGCTGGCTACATCCGTACGCACTGCTCATCTGCCATCTACATCGTCGACCTGTGGTCACTTGCAGAGCTTCTTTGGTACCCACTGCTGTCCTACATTCGTACATGCTGCTAGTCTGCCGTCAACATCGGAGACCTGTGCGGGTACGTATTGCAGAACCTCATCGCTATGCACGGCTGTCCTACATTCCTACATGCTGTGTGTCTGCCGCCTTTGCCACTGGCTACATCTGTTAAAAGTAGCGCTGTCACACCTATTTCCTATGTTCAGTGGGATAGATTGGATATGTGGTGGTGCGGAGGAATTCACGGCGGGGGCACTGCGGAACCCACAACAGTGCCGCCGGCGCAACCCACAACAGTGCCGCATCAGCGCAACCCACAACAGTGCCGCACCGGCGCAACCTGGGATGGATATCGGAGGAATAATTACACCGACTGTCTCCTTTGTACTATTTTTGTCGCTCTCTCAGATGGGTATATGTAGCCTAGCACATTT
>Ga0307516_10000631_pt1 | contig 47594 bp, 65 predicted proteins | sample 19_EM_MG_FD_203310 | JGI IMG/M metagenome (GOLD analysis project Ga0307516, IMG submission 203310) | Populus trichocarpa ectomycorrhiza microbial communities from riparian zone in the Pacific Northwest, United States - 19_EM | ecosystem: Host-associated > Plants > Roots > Unclassified | place... | reverse complement strand
CTTCTATTTCCGCATTTTCGTTGTTTTTCTCGATGACTACTCGTTCGGGGTGTGCTCTGTCCCCTGCGTCTCCCAGCCCGAGTGCAGCATTTCTACGGCAGAATTAACCTTAAAGATATGGAAGGAGAGTAAATCTGGTACCTATTAGTTCCCCAGGTGTAAAGCTCCGAATAAAGGACGTCTGACGAAGGTTTTGTCCCTTCCAACGTGGAGTTGTATAAATCAAAGGCGGAATATCCATCGGAGTCTTGCAAGGACCGGTCTGTGTCTCCTCGTTGCAAAAGCAAGAGACTGTGAGGAGATAGGCAGTTGGCCGACAGGTCAGGGAGCAAGAGGAAGCCGGACGTACGCAGCTGGAATATTCCCGTTGTACAGAGCTCGGTGCAGGGGCGTCCAGTGGGATTCCGCATCGGGGAGGTTCAAGTTGATAGAGAGATGTCGGAGGAGCAGCCGGACATATCCCAATCCATCCGGAGCGGCACAGGCGAGATGGAGGACAGTCCTCCCTCGAGAGTCCTGAGCATTGACGTTAAATGCCGTCGGCGAGGTCAGTGAACTTGGTCGGGTCCATGATTGGGATTTCCCGGCACTGGTGCTTGGACCACTTCGGCCATGCACACGTTCAGCGCTGCCATCCAGCAGCCGCTGAAACGCTCCCTGATTTCGAGTGTGGAAAAGGTCATGGAGCGCGGTCATGCAGAGATATAGGTTGAACCGAGCGATCCGAGAAGGAAAAGACCTTCAAGAGACCGGACTGTCCAGGACGCTGCGCTCCGGTAGATTGAAGCACAGGTGGCTGAGATGTCGACTTGTTGAACTGAGGGACGACGACCTTGGTCAGAGCTTTGGAAAATTTTTTATTTTCGCATGGTCGCAGCTGACGAACGTGTCCTCACATCACGGATATTCCATCTAGTACACAAGTATATACTTCAATAGATGGCCATCGCCTTCGCTCGTTTATTTGATGATCTACATGAAATCGTCGCCACGAGATCCGAAATCATCAAGAGGCTCGTCATAAATATCCGTGTCCAGCCTGATAACGGGATCGGTGAGAACAATTTTGATGGCCAATGCAATAACATACTTTGTAGCGGATTTTGCACCACCCAGGGCCGGTTTGGACGCCGCTTTGCTCCTTTTCTTCCCGCTTGCCTTGTCCCTCTGTTCCTTCTGTTTCTCATTTGCAAGGGTAGTGAGACCACTGGCCACTTTCCGCACTTCGACATCCTTCAAGGGACCTGCCAACTCCCGGCAATGATGCTCAATAAAAGCAGGGTAGAGTGGTTTATTCTGATGTTGCTTAATGATGAATTCTATAATCCTTGAGGAGAGCTTCTGAAAGTCCTCTTTCGTACGCGGCTGGAATGAAATCAGCGAGTCTAACTCGCGATTAGATGTCCCTGGACAAGTTTGTTTGAGATTAGAATGCGCGAAGCAATAGGGAAGAGCGAATGACAACCTCCCAGTGCGGCCGCACCCAGAAGGTCTGCAGCATTGTGGAGATCTGCATTCACTTCCCGTTCCCTATCCCTCCGTGCTTTCTCCCGTGGATCGAGGACTTCGTCTGAATCGTATTCCACATCCTCTCCCGCATCCCGTCTAGCGGCTTTTTCGGCCTCCTTCTCCGCGAGTTTTGCCTTGAGGGTCCCTTTCTTTTTTGGAGGCGCTACGGAGGCTGCCTTGACGGGCACCTCCTCTTCCTCTGAAGATTCTTCCCAGTCACTCTGGAACGATGATCAGGTATACTTTTCAGTATGGATATGGTGGTCATACGGCTGGAGACTCCTCATCCTTGTCTTCGCCTTCCCATTTAGTAGCCTTGGCCTTGACGACTGGTTTCGGGGGAGCGGGAGGGTTGGGTTCTTTAGAAGGAGTGTCGCTGTCGGAGGATCCTTCTGTGTTGCGAGATGCAGTGAGTTGAAGATGTCAACGATGGATGGCCGATGTTCTGAACGTTACCCCAATCAGACATTGTAGATGAACGACGCGACGGTGCGATGAAGATGAAGGGCTGGATCCGAATGCCGACATGTCCATCTCCGGTTCACGCCTTCTCCAGCTTGCCGTGCCGCTCGTCTCCTCCTATGGCTTTACGCGCGAAGCTCTGGCTCGCTCAGTCCTGTCCCTTCCGTCGTCCGAAGCCCTCCCTGACTCTGCAGTGTCCGCTCTCTTTGGCCACGGTAGTCTTGCACAAAGGCGGCTCATACACGCCTGGCTTGACGAAGGCGTTCGACAAATAAAAGCTGCTCCTCCAGGCTTGACTCTGAAGCAGATATTGAGCGCGCGGTTGCGGTTCAATGAACCCGTCTTGCACCACCTTCCGGAGGTAACCCATTTTCTCTTCTCTTTTGCCTCATCATAACTCTCCATCTGACAGGCTTTTGCAATCCTTGCCTCACCAACTTCTGGACTGCCGCCTGTGGATCCACGTCCAGCTTTTCACCACGCCGTCCGGATCGCAGATGAAGCTTGTTATGTCACCGGGGATGCGTCTTTGCAAGTGAGTATCATTCGCTTCAAATTTCAACTGTGCCGATCCATTCGCAATGATCCAGTTGGCATGGTATGCTCGGCGTGCCTCTGTGGCTGCGGTATACACCGCCGCAGGTGAGCCAAGATACAGGCTTTTTAACCGAGCAGCGAATAACCCTGGCATAGAACTCCATCAGCTGACTTCACCAGAGACAACGTATGAATTTTTGGACTCGTTGTTGGTAGGATCATCCACAATAAATTCGAGCGTCGAGGAACTCTCTCTCTTCTCTTCCTACATTTATAAAAGTTGGAAGGGCATTTTGAAGAGCTCGGGTGTGTTTTAGGTGGACCGTGCTAAGTAATATCGTTAGTAGTAACTATTGAATTCCCTCTCACCATGGGTTCAGTCTCACCAAACAACACGTATGGCTTTGAGCCCAATTTTTCCTTCAGCTACTCAGTCATTCTCGACGTTCCTGTCGCCGACGTCTTTTCTATCATCGGGACCTCTGTCGGCCATGAACGCGTTACCCGCTTATCAGGAATATGTTTTGCCTTCGTGTTGTTGAAGGCTGATGCTGTCACTGTGCCCTCCTCTGTTTCCCTAGCAGACACGCATGTGCGCCTTGCCTCTTCCTCGGAAGGTCCACCTCCCAATGCTTCTGTGCGCCATCTCCCGCGTCAATTCTTCGCGCTGACCGAAACCGCCACCGTCCTGTTTGGCCTCATCAAAACCAGCGTACATCTGGCTGGCACCTTGACATGGGACGAAGAGGCCAAGCTAGCCTTGTACGAGACCGAAACCACATCCGGCATTTCTATTAATGTCTGGAAACTTCGGAGATTTGAGCAAGTAGAAGGGAACAGAACCAGAGTCAGTGAGACTATCCAAGGACGATGTCCCTTCTGGCTTAAAAAGACCGTCCAAGAGCAAGGATCCTCACAACACATGTACGTCTTCAAAGGTTTCCTCTGTTCAATAACGCAGCTGACGACGTTTTACAGTGCCCATATGGAATCATATCATACCTTGTTTGAATAAGTACCCAGATTGTGGCTTTCAATGGGACAAATGGGATCGAAGTACACTTCATCTACATACCCGATTCCTTATTATAGTCTCGAGGCATATTTCAGGATAATATACCACAATTGCTCCCTTGTCGTCGTGCCGGTCCCGCTTCCGGCCCGGGAAATTTTGGGAATCAATGTTGTCCCTCGACTACAATCGACAAAGTCCAAATTCTTCCCTTGTCACGCTCAATCCATGTCACCACGGAAGAAAAGAAGATTGGAAACGGATGAAGGGGAAACTAGCGCGTTTATTGGCGACGTAGTTGCAGAAATTGACTTGGAAGTTCGTCTGCGCCAGCGATTGGCGGAGACACTCGAATCAAGAATCACCTGGGCACTCATATTACAGGAGACGCTAAGGAAAGGTGTGTCTTCTCAGGCTCATGGGGTTTTTTCAAGTGCACTTTTGCTCTTTGCAGGCAGCAATGATTCAACAACGTCCTTTGAGAACGCGGCATTTGATACACTTTCAGCGATCGAGGCGCCTCTGGACATTCTTTTCACCCGTGAAGACCTCAAGGCAGAAAAGACCAGTACTCCTCCGAGAAGGAAAGCTCTTCGCCCACCACCGAGACAAAAGTCCGCAGTCAAAAATTCTGGAGCGAACTTCTTGTACATCAATTCTGGCGATCTCCATCCTCCTTACGGTGAAAACCATGTCCACACCTACCTTCTAAGGTGTCCTCAGTGTCTTCGCACTACATTCACGTCCCTTCAAGGCCTCCTGAATCACGCCCGTCTTTGTCATCGTTTGGAATGGGGCACCCACGACGAGTGTGTGAGGGCGTGTGCTGTGAGAGACCCAAATCTAGATACTGCCTTGGGGATTGAGGTTGGGTTGGGTCCCAATGGGCTGCTGCCAGGGCTCCGGAGCCTATTCAAGATGGCCGTTGGGGCACATCTCCCTACACCCGAATCCGAGCCTGGTTCGAATCATGCAGAACCAGCAATGCAACCCCTTGCAACAGCTATCCACCTAGTAAGAACGCTCGGGTTGCATGAGGACACACCTGCTCTCGCGCCTTTCTTGGGGAAACAAGCTATGCGACGAGGAATCAAGGTCTGGAACGAGGAAGAAGAGGTCGACATTGATGGTCTGGAAAGACATGAATTGCAAGCCATCCGACACTTTGGCCAGAACGGGAAAGGCGCCTTGGACCTGGGCCTCCATGGTCACAAGCATGGAAACGGCTGGCGCATGCAATATTCCCACCGTAACAAGTTCAGCTCATCACACAACAGCTTGGAGTTGGATAAAAGCATGGACTTGGCGCGCGGCATCGATTCAGAATTGTTCAGTGAGCGTTCCCAGACTGATTCGGCATTTCTAGACGAGCCGAATATGTCCACTACTCCCGATAGTAGATTCCACTTTATGGCACGTATTGTGGTTGTCGATCGAAGTTTATGGATCCCTCCTGGTTCGCAGCTTCAGCACCCATATCGGCCTTTCTTCCTCCTGTTGACTTTGTTATTCTTGCAGAACGGCGTCAGGCACCCCCGAATGCCCACTCTTACAAGTGGATGATTTCAATAGATTCACCTTCATATGTGGGAGCTTTCTCGATTTCTGAGAATGCAAACTTTTGCTCATTCCCCACTCTAGACTCATCATATCACTACCATCCTACAAAGCATTGTTGTGACACCCATTTCGGACTCCACGAAGGCTTTAACGACGTCCAAACCTCCCTTCGTCGTAGTAGGGACAGCCGATGAACCCTTTCTGGCAGAGATAGAGCTCTGCTTCAGTGGTACCTCTAGTCCTTGGAGGGAAGCCATGAGTCAACCAGTTGTACTAGAGCACTGGGTTGAGGTGTGTGTCTTTCACCTTTTGTTCTTGCAGTTATCTAAGGTGATTAGCTGGACCCTCTCAAATCTTCGGCTCCGGCCATGGGTGATGAACAAGTCGTTGATATAGAGCTTGACAAAGGAACAAAACTTCTCCCTATTCAGAAGGATTATACTCCCATTGGAGCCAAATCTCTATGGGACGAGCCAAGTGAACCCAATCGGAAGAGGCGTACAACCAGAACTATTTCTGTTCAAGGTAAAATATCTTGGAGCCAAAGGTCATCTGGCTAACATCGACATCAGAATACGAAAAAATTCTAGAGCATTTAGTGGGGCAATTCCCCATGACACTGAAAGGTCAGGTTTTCCGCGGAGAATGCGGCGTTTGCTGATTGTGATTGGTGCTAGACGTGAAGGGCAATCGAGCCCCGCCCCTATTACCGTACAAATTACCAACAACGACCGCTCAATTGAAGAACATGGTTCATGGGAGAAGAAAGGCAATCGAAGTAAGCCAAGTTCTATCACATTTCGAGTCGTGCTCAAGTGGACTTTCCGTACTCAGTGGGGCCGCGCACGCTCAATTCGCGATGCGTATATGCAGGTGATACAAGGGCAACAGCCTTCAGACGGCTTGACCCCTTTGACCACAGCGGATGTCTTCAACTGGCTTTTCGAAAAAGGACATTTCATCACTCGTCGCATCAGCCCTTCCGTGCCGAAGGAGGGCATGAACGAGGTCGTCAAGAGCGTAGACGATGACACGTGGTGCCCCTGTTGCGGGCAGAAAGAGATGAGGAAAGACCAAACAGCGACGACCCCGGTGAAAGCAGAGCCCGGCACTTCAATCGTGCCCCCTGGACACCCAGGGATTAAGTCGGTTGAGGACGGAATTGCAAATTCCAAGTGCAATCCTGGCTGCTTGTGTCCCTCTCTTGAACATCCGGCAACTAAAATGCCGATAGTGAACGTCTTCACTCGCTTGGATCTGGACGGCGCTATTCAGAATTGTGGCGAACCCGCACCCAAGTCGGGTGGTTTTAAAGCTTTCCGGGATGCCGACCTAGTCAAAGCCGCTCACCCACAAATGACGATGGCAGTCCGTGATATTGTTCATCGACTGAAACTGGCCTCGTTTCTCCCTCCACCTGCCAAGGACGAAACGATTGGAGGGTCTAAGCGATCTCTTGAAGCTCAGCTCGCGCCACATGCTTCCCTGGCCATCGCGACCCAGTGTTTCCTCCGAGTCCTCATTGAAGGCGGTTTGCATGTTTCCAAGAAGGACGCGGTAGTCTCGGGGCCGACGAGGTCCAAAAGAAGGCCGCAGGTTACGAGAGGGGAAGGCAGCTCTACTTCTATGCTGACACCGGTGCATATCCTAAGCGGCCTGCTTTCGCGGATGCGAGAGCCCGACGTCAGGGGCACTGAGGTGAACAGGATGGCGTATGAACTGCTGACAAGATTGGGAGCACCGATAGAGCCCCGAGATCGAGGAGTTACTGAGAGTGAAGAGGAGATGGTGCCCTCGATCAAGGTGGAAGAGTTTTGATGTTGAGCGACGGGACGGTGGCGCACCTCTCCACCGATATTCCTATGGGTTTAACTTTTCCTGCCAACGGGAGAAAGGCCTCAGTGTTCCTCGCACGAAGTTTAATGCGAATCCCCAAGCAAATCCGTGGATTGTACTGACAATGCACAAGCATTGACATGTGTCAGAGGTTACTACGCAGGAGACGTACCTGTGACATCGACTCCCTCCACGACGTAAGCCTTTATTGTCCCTGATAACAAACTCTTGAGCAGTTTCGTCTAGGACCCATTCCACGGAATGCAACAGAAACGATGATAGAGCCCCTCCACACTTGTAACTAGGTTAGGAGCACCCCAGATTAAGGTTGTCTTCTTGGCGTCATGGCTGAATAAACGTTATATACCTTCATGGAGTTTGCAAGAGCAGCGCCTGTCTGCTTCTCCCTCGGAGAGGTATAACTTATGCTGCAATCCGCGTATCTGGTGGAGATGAGAAACCGCGCATTGGATCCGCACTGCCCAAGAGCTACGGGCTCGCTCTGCAGCTGACATGCTTCTTTTCGACCCAGGAACCCCGATGGCAACTATAAAACCAGTCAATCGGGCCCATTGTCAGACCGACCTTTCTCATCCTTCCAAGTCTTTTTTGTCTTTCAATTTCGTCCTTACGAACCCGTTTATGTTTCTCCGCAGGAAAACTCTCCAAACGATCCTGGCGGTCATCGTCCTTGCCCAAAGCACTTTATCCTCAGATCATGCTCTGCAGGTCAGACGCATGAATCGACATCGCAACATTCACCCTAGGACTGCCCCGAAGACAGTGTGCGCTCGCCGGAGCAGCGCGTCTCCCACCACCCATTGCGCTACCACAACAAGCACTGTTCACCAGACACCCACCCCCGTCTCTGACAATGCATCACATCTGACTCCTAACGGTATCAAAGCAGGCATAGCGGGCGGGGATGCCTACCCGTTTTTGAAAGATCACATCGGCTGGTGGTATGACTGGTGGGTCTCTTTTACCAAAAGTTCAGATTGGTGATGTCGACTATGACGTCCCCTTCGGCAGGACACCGACTCCCTCGAAGCCCGGGAAGCCAATCGCTGTACCGATGCTCTGGGGCGTGGGGACCGCTGGTGCTACCGATGCGGCCCGCGTGGCCGCGTTTAAGCAGATCACGAAGCCGCCGCCTTACGTCCTTGCGTACGAGGAGCCGGACTGCCCTCCCGGCGAAGGCTCTTCCGGAGTATCTCTGTCGGCCGGGGTCTCTGATTGGGAATCGTTGATCGTTCCACTAGGGAGGAAAGGTACCTTGATGGGCAGCCCTTCGATGTGCAGTTCGTCTTTCTTCTTCCCCTTTTCATGGCCTGTTTTTCCCTCTCTAAGAACGGCCGGGATTGGTTAGAACAAGCGGATGAGACATGGCTGGCCGCTTTCAAGTCGAAGATTTCGACCGAATGGGATTTTACTGCCATCCACATTAATAAGAATACCATCGCCGGTGTCCAGAAGGATATTGTATGCCTTCCTTGCTTGGGTAGCCCCCCTGACACGAACTCAAAGTGGCTCAATGCATGGTAGGATCATTATTGGACTAAGTACGGGAAACCTATCTGGGTGACGGAATTCGCATGCGTAGATGGTCATTTTTTGCTTGCTTCCAACTTGACAATGAGTATCACTGACAAGCGCTTATACACAGACCAAAACGGATTCAGACCCTGCACCGACCAGGCAGAGATCAACGCTTTTATCAACGATATCGTTGATTTCCTCGAACGACATCCACGCGTCTACGCGTATGCCTACAGCAATGGGGAGGGATTGGGTAGCGCCTGGCCTCTGACCAATGGTCAGTCTTTGAGGTCAGGATGATTCTTTGAATTCCGTGTTTCTCGTCTGATCCATGCCATAGTGCTTCTGGAAGGACGTATCTCGCCGCCATCAGCAAGTACCATTGATTTCTCAGGATGATGCATTGTGCTCTTGTTTCTGACTATGTACACGACACACTGAAATCCTAATTGGGTTATTTACATACCATAAAAGGCAGATACGATCATTTTTGACCTATATTTAGGACTTTTTCGATCATCCTGCATGTATGGTGAATTCAAAGTCAGCTTCGCCGATCCCTCTAAGCCTGTTATCGAGGCTTGGCTCATAGAGGGATCGGCCACCGGTCTACGGGTAGTGCATCGCGCACGCTCGCATGAATCCCGAATTCCAACATCATCACCTTCGGACGTTCAGATGTGGCGGCACAGGTCAGATGAGGCATGCGCAGTATTTGTTGGATAGCCTCAAACCCTGTTTTCACTGCAAACGCCACGGCCTTTCAGCCTCATATCTGACACGGTTGCTGGCCATGATGAAGCATCAAGTTCTCCGATTTTCCCATCATAACGATGTTTCCGCCCAATGGGCCTTATCCAACGATCCTCCTGAGCTCGTGGCATGAGTGGGCTCAAGCATATTGCATTAACCCTCCCAACAACTTGTGCGTCTACGAGTACATATGTCCAAACCCCGATATTACTGGCAGCGGGCAACAGATGTCCAGTGCGTCATTCAGTAATTCATGCCTTTACGCGGCCGTTCTAACATTACCTCCATTTTCAGTCTATATCACAGAAATCATATTTTGTACGTGCCTTCTAGTCTCCTCACCTAATCGAGTTATGGACACCAATACACTCCGGGTCACTCCCTCAGCCATCTTCCTTGTTTACTGGCCGAAGAAGATCCATGTAGCGATGTATTCTCACTTCGCCCTCATCTTCTCCCTTCTTATCTCCGCAACCACCAGCATTGCCAATCAGCAGCTGACCAAAGGTGACACGATTTTCGTTGTCGTTATGGTCGCATCACCGACAAGCATCTACCTCTGGGTGACGTCCCTCGCATCCTTCCGGAAACCCATGCTATTTCTGGCATCGAACATCAGTTTTAAACGCAAGGAGGTCCTTCTGCTCACATCCCTCTGTTTGTTCACCCTACTCTACGAAATCGGCATGGCAGTCGTAGCGGGGGTTTACGGCAAATTCAGTCAAGCGGCCTGTTTCCGCGGATACAGTAGATCAGCATATTTGAAACTTCTGTGGCCACTAATACCCGCCTTTCAGTTTCTGGGGTACCCTCTCGTCATTATCAGTGTTTCCCTTCCTTATAGGGAGGAAGGGATTTCCTGGTGGAGGTAAATGAAACTCAGGTCATTGCCTTGGTTGTAATTAATGGCAAAACTATGGCAGAAACCACCCAGTACCTGCACTTGCCAACTGGTTTCATACCTGGGTGCCGAAAACCTTTCGGCTAGCGGACAGATCGCTCTTGAGTCATGTTGTCTTAGCCGCAGCGCAGATGCAAGTACTAGTGCTCTGGGTTCCACTTCCGGGCTTCATCAGTGCTGGTCCCTTTGTTCTCTCCGTCTACATGCTGCTTCTGAACGTGAAGCGCAAGCAAAGCTTTGATGCTGAGGTTCGGTATGTCCGCTCCATACCTTTAATCGTTATGATGGACGGTGACCGCCATTGATTAGCATATTCTTTGGGATGAGCATTCTGTCAGGCGCGATGACTGCATGGGATATCACTGCGAGAGTGTTTGCTTTTCGGAGCCCACCACTTGGATTACTTACCCTCGGATCAAACCCAATTCTTGCAGCCATACCTGTAATTGCCTCTAGGTTCATGTGGCGGGAGTATCGTCACTTTACAAGGTGAATATCCCCGCTCATCCGTGTGTCGTTGCTCACATCTGATTCATGTCTGACTTATTCCAGGATACCTTACTTCTTCCTGGGAACCCTCCTGGGAGGCCTCATTAGCGACTGTTTCCCTACAACCAACATCTTTGCAGTCACTACCAATCCCGCCTGGTCCCACGGTATATGGCGTGTCCTCTTGGCTTCAATATTTCCAATGTCCACCTTCAACATTCTTTTGTGGCTGATATTTTTGTGGTTGGTGACATCCTCACCGTCAGAAAACTCCGATGCAAGTCGAATAATTTGGTACAGTGTTTGTTATTCTTTCACCAGTCGTCACTAATCTATTCAGCGATGCGATCATGTCTGGAATGCACCTCCTGAAGTTTGGCCTTCTAATCGTGTTACCGAATGCTCTGTGGGTAGGTGCCACTATGACTGCGAACCCGACCCAATCTGCATGGGGCACATTTGGGCAGGTACGTCATGTATCAGTCCAGTTAGCGGACGCTGAATTTGGAATCAGACATTTGCGACCGCGACGGCATTAGGAAATATCATACTTCTCTGTGTGGAGGTGCATAGGCTAGGAAGAGAGAAACGGACGGCTATATTTTGGGCCGTTGTTCTATCAGAAGAAATCACTTCCCGCATCGACGTCGATCCTCCAGCCGCGCACGCTTTGGAATTACACCTTCCACTCATCGCATCCCCCGTTGACATTCCGGACGTGTCTTTTTCGCAAATGGAGCTGAACGAGTTGGGTATTGGCACGGCGGCGCACCGGGAAACGGTCTGACAATCATGAAATATTGTTTTCAGTTATACCGCGCAGGATCTTATATCGCTATAATCCCTCTAGAACAATTTAAATCTACCTATTATACATCCTCTTGGACTGCCATCCGTCTCGTATTTTCGTTCATGATCTCCTTCGCTAACTTTCCGTATCCTCCCCGCCTCCATCCTCCGCCTTCCACGCATCCGGATTCCTCAGTTTGAACCCCAGCTTCCTCTTCACCTGCGCAACATACCCTACCTCACTCACGCCCCCCGCAACTTTGTCCATCTGTCGCTGTTCAGGGGTCATCCGTGCGAGAATATGGGCCGGTGGTCCTTTATTCTGCTGCAGGATGGTTCGACGGAGGATCTCCCCCTGTCGTTCACGCATGAGCTCGCTCGTCTTGTTCGCAACCTTTTCCGGCCTCGCAGCCTTGATGGCCGCCAGCATCTCGGGCGCGTACCGCATGTTTTTGCGTACCTCATCAGCTCTGAGCGCTCGGGTGATGTGATCGTAGTGCTTGCTGATCGGTTCCACTGTTCCCTTTAACGTCGTCAACTGCCGAATGCTCCGTAAGGCGGAGAGAGATGAAGATCAAGACTCACACCACGTCTGCCTCAGCCCCCCCGCGAAAACAGGTTCGAACGCACACCCCATCCTCGCCAACCCCTCCTCAAACTCCGCCTCCCTCTTCACGTCGCATAGCATCTCCTGCACGTCCCCGAGGTTCAATATGCGCTCCACACGGGCCTTGCGCCGCTTACCGATGATACGCGTCATCGCGACGGGTTGTGGGCGGAGGCGGGGGAAGGGCGGGTTCGAGACGGAGGGGCGGAGGTAACCGCCGGTCATGATGGGACGGGAAGGCAGCTTGGCGCTCTAGGCGAGCTCGTTCCGTGCGAGATGTTTGTAGTATTCTTTTTCGGCTTTGGAGCCGAGGAGGCGGGAGTAGCGGGAGAGGATGAGGTGGTGCTGATGCGACCCGGCGTTGGCGAGTTTGAAGAGCTCGAGGAACTGGGTGGATGGGGTGAGATTTAAAGGGAGGGAGAGGAGGAGATGGAGAGAGGAACTAAACCTTGTAGTCCCGCAAAAGGCACTTCTTCGTGGCATCCGTTCCCGTCAAGTGTCGTTTCTCGCGAAAGACCATCCTGACGCGGAATTTAATCTAAACGCCTTTGACGAGTCTGGGTCTGTGCATGGGGGAACCAAGACTCACGTCCTCGGTGGGGGCTTCCCTGAGGAGACCTCTGTAGAGCGACCATAGTGTTGGTATTCTGTGGTCCTCAGTCACTTGCTAGGGTCAGCTCCCTATATCGAGGCACCAGTCTCCGTCCACACATTACGAATGTTGGACTGGCAGTCCCACACTGTCGACCCAAGGGAGATATCTAGAAACGGTGAGACAGGGTAGAAGCACGGTAAGCCGCGAAAATGACATGTACCTCCACAGTCGGTGTATGTAACTTTCAAGTAGTTCATCCGTGTAACTAGGGTTGTCAGCAGGGAAAATAAAGTCGCCTAGCTTGAAGATCAGGAAGTTGGTTGCTTCTGGAGCGATGAGATCGCCAACCGGGATCCCTCGCTGGGCTATGGGACTCAGATAGATGGCGCCACGTTCACCAAACATGATGTGGAGTTTGTTCAAGATAGAGGGCGTGTAAGCTCGGGCGAAGACGGCCTCGATTTCAGCAATTGACGTGGACATGGGTGAAAGCGACAATGTGGTGGAGTGAATGGCCCTCGCTAGGCCCCAACGCTCAAGTTCACGTCTACGATATCGGGTATATTTGATTATACTAGTCCGACCTTCTTACAGCAATCAGCGACTCGCAATATTCATTTCCACATCATCCATAAGGTCGTAAATCACTACTTACCGGAATCAATGACATTTGTCCCCAAGTCATGAACACCTGATACAAGGACCCCGGACAACGCTCCATGAGGTCGTACACAATTCTGGATAGGTTTGACACGGACGAAATCGGAGGCCGTGTCCAAAACCGTAACGAGCTGGACAAATCATCGAGAGTCAGCATGCCTGCAAGTACGAGAATATCAGTGTTCCAGTTCACCGATGTGAACCAGTGGAGCCCTGCTCTGCACCGTAAGTCCTACTGGTCCGATCTTGCCTAATCAGACATTCTGACCCACATTCATAGCGTCAATGATAAAAGTTCAGCTACTTAGGCATGGAGCACTTACTGGAATTACGGTGCCATGGCGTCAGGTGCTTCAGGCAGAATTTTAGGGTCACAAAGTGAGGTCGCAGAGTCTTGTACGCTCAGGTTTTCCAAGATAGGTGTTTTCGGGAATTCGGTGTGTCGAATCCTGGGGTGATGGAACAGTGAACTTCGTGCTGTTTAAGCGCGATTGATATCGGGCGGACGGAGAAGAAGAAGAAGACGTGCAATCACGAAAGACCTCATGCAGTGTATCCAGAGGGACTGCCTCAAGAGCGTGACATCGGTACGTAGTTTTCGGGGAGATGGTGACAAGATGGGGGACGGGGAATATCGACCCCATCCGAGTCGGTCTAGGGTAAGAGTTCAAGCTCAAGTCTTGTGTACTGGTGTCAGGATCGACCCATGTGAGCTTCCTCCAGGGCGAGGACGAATAAGAGCGGTTTTGGGTTAGCATGATGAGCGCGCTAAATAAGTTACCTTGTTATTATTTTATTTGCCTAGAGCTCACCGAGGCCAAACGAAAATCTTATCTTGGTTTGTTTCAACAAAGTCCGTCTCATAACGGGATATCAGCTATAGCTACCACGAATAGCTGCGATCTCACCTTGTGACCCTATAATCCTGTACGGAAGGCGATTGGAGGTTGGGGGCTGTTACATAAACGCGTTCATTCCGGCAGCATCGAGCACTGGATGGTCTTTGGCCCAACTTGGCGGCAGTTCGGTGAATGCCAACGAGCTCCAACTATATGAGTAAAAGTTGCGAACGATGTTTCTGATAGAACACTACAAGGATTCCTCATTGAAGCAGCGAATCGTAAGTATATAGACAAGTCCCCACCTGGGCATCCTTGCCATCGTCCTCGCAACACACCTCTGGTTGAACCATGTTTGTGGAGTTGTGGTGATAAGGACTTGAGTCTGATAAATGACAAGTTATATTTGAGCTTTGATTTAATGTATCTCTTGAGCTGTGGCGCTATTTGTTCAAGATTTGAATCGGGGACTGTCGCCGAAGCCTCGTACTCGCCGTCCACCGCCTTCCAGCCTCACATAGCCTCAGATGTTCACGTTCACCTCTGACGCGTTGCTGGCCATGATAAAGCATCAAGTTCTCCGATTTTCCCATCATAACGATGTTTCCGCCCGGCGAGCCTCCAACGACATTCACCATGATCACGAGCTCGTGGGAGGAGTGGAGTCAAGCATATTGCATTAACCCTCCCAACGACTCATGCGTCTACGGGCACATATGTCCAAATTCCGATGTTACTGGTCGCGGGCAACAGGCTTCCAGTGCGTCATTCAGTAACTCGTGCCTTTACGCGGCCGTTCTGACATTACCTTCATTTTCAGTCTATATCACAGAAATCATATTTGGTACGTGTTTTCTAGTCTCCTCACATAATCGAGCTATGAGCACCGATACACTCCGGGTCACTCCCTCAGCCATCCTCCTTGTTTACTGGCCAGAGAAGATCCGTGTAGCGATGTATTCTCACTTCGCCCTCATCTTCTCCCTTCTTATCTCCGCAACTATCAGCATCTCCAAACACCAGCTGACCCAAAGTGACGCGATCTCCGTTGTCATTATGGTCGCGTCACCGACAAGTGTATATCTCTGGGCGACGTCTATCCTATCCTTCCTGAAACCCAAACTATTTCTGGCATCGAAGATCGGTTTAAAACACAAAGGGATCATTCTACTCAAACTCTTCTGCTTGCTTACCCTACTCTACGAAATCGGCTGGGGAATCGTGGCGCATTTTTATGGCAAATTCAGTCAAGCAACTTGTTTTCGCCGATACAGCAGATGGGAATTTCCGCAACTTCTGTGGCCACTGATACCCGTCGTTCAGTTCCTGGGGTGGCCTCTTCTCTTGATCTATCTCATGTTTCGTCTGAGGGGGGAGAGGATTTCCTGGTGGAGGTAAATGAAATTCAGGTCATTGCCTTAGTTGTATTAATGGCAAAACCGTGGCAGAAACCACCCAGTACCTGCACTTGCCAACTGGTTTCATACCTGGGTGCCGAAAACCTTTCGGTTGACGGACTTGGGCAACAGATCGCTCTCGAGTCACGTTGTCTTAGCCGTAGTGCAGATGCAAGTACTAGTGACCTGGGTTCGACTTCCAGGTTTCATCAGTGGTGCTCCCTTTGTTGTCTCCGTCTACATGCTACTTCTGAGCGTGAAGCGCAAGCAAAGCTTTGATGCTGAGGTTCGGTATGTCCGCTCCATACCTTTAATCGTTATGGTGGATGCTGACCGCCATTGATTAGCATGTTCTTTGTGATGAGCTTCCTGTCAGGCGCGTTTACTGCATGGGATATCACTGCGAGAGTGTTTTCTTTTGTTAGCCCACCCCCCGCATTTCTTACCTTCGGATCAAACCCAATTGTTGCAGCCATACCTGTAATCGCCTTCAGGTTCATGCGGCAGGGGCGTCGTCACTTTATACAGTGAATATCCCCGCTCACCAGTGTGTCGTTGCTCACATCTGATTCATGTCTGACTTATTCCAGAATATATGTGTGCCTCCTGGTAGCTGTCCTCACCAAATGTCTTCCTGGAATCTCCATCTTTGCAGGGTTTACCGGTCCCGCCCCGTCCGGCGAAATATGGCGTCTCGTCGTGGCTTCAATATTTCCAATTCCCCCCTTCAACGTTCTTTTGTGGCTGATATTTATGTGGTTGATGACATCCCCACCATCAGAAAACTCCGATGCCAGCCGAACGCTTTGGTACAGTGTTTGTTATTCTTCCACCAGTCGTCACTCATCCATTCAGGGATGCGATCATGTCTGGAATGCACCTCCTGAAGTTTGGCCTTCTAATCGTGTTACCGAATGCTCTTTGGGTACGTGCCACTATCAGTGCAAACCCGACCCAATCTGCATGGGGCACATTTGGGCAGGTACGTCGTGTACCAGACCAGTTGGCGGAACACTCAATTTGGAATCAGACATTTGCGATCGCGATGGCAATCGGAAATATTATACTTCTCTGTGTGGATGCATACGAGCTAGGAAGAGAGAAACTGACGGCTATATTTTGGGCCGTTGTTCTATCGGAAGAAGTCAAAGCCAAACCTTCCCGTATCGACGTCGAAGCTCCATTCGGAATCATATCTTCCACTCATTGAATCGCCCGTTGACATTGCGGACATGTCTTCTTCGCCAATCGAGCTGAGTGAGTTGGGTATTAGCAGGGCGGTCCGCCGGGAAACGTTCTGACAATCATGAAATATAGTTTTTAGTTGTACCACGCAGGATGTTTTATCACTGTGATCCCTCTCGAACAAATATTTAATATACATCCTCTTGGATTGCCATACGTCTCGTATTTTCCTTCATGATCTCCTTCGCCAACTTTCCCGTATCTTTCCCGCCTCCATCCTCCGCCTTCCACGCATCCGGATTCCTCAGTTTGAACCCCAGCTTCCTCTTCACCTGCGCAACACACCCCACCTCACTCACGCTCCTCGCAACCTTGTCCATCTGCCGCTGTTCAGGGGTCATCCGTGCGAGAATATGGGCCGGCGGTCCTTTATTCTGCCGCAGGATGGACCGACGGAGGATCTCCCCCTGTCGTTCGCGCATGAGCTCCCTCGTCTTGTTCGCAACCTTTTCCCGCCTTGCCGCTTTGATCGCCACAAGCATCTCGGGCGTGTACCGCATGTTTTTGCGTACCTCATCAGCTCTGAACGCTCGGGTGATGTGATCGTAGTGCTTGCTGATCGGTTCCACTATTCCCTCCACATTCGTCAACGACTGAACGTTCCAAAAGGAGGAGGGATGAGATGAAGACTCACACCACGTCTGCCTCAGCCCCCCCGCGAAAACAGGTTCGAACGCACACCCCATCCTCGCCAACCCCTCCTCAAACTCTGCTTCCCTCTTTACGTCGCATAGCATCTCCTGCACGTCCCCGAGCTTCAATATGCGCTTCACACGCGCCTTGCGCCGCTTGCCGATGATACGCGTCATCGCGACGGGTTGCGGGCGGAGGCGGGGGAGGGGCGGGTTCGAGACGGAGGGGCGGAGGTAACCGCCGGTCATGATAGGACGGGAACGCAGCTTGGCACGCCAGGTGAGCTCGTTCCATGCGAGATGTTTGTAGTATTCTTTTTCGGCTTTGGCGCCGAGGAGGCGGGAGTAGCGGGAGAGGATGAGGTGGTGCCGATGCGACCCGGCGTTGGCGAGTTTGAAGAACTCGAGGAACTGGGTGGATGAGGTGAGATTTAAAGGGAGGGAGAAGAGGAGGAGATGGGATAGAGAAACCAGACCTTGTAGCCTCGCAAAAGACATTTCTTCGTGGCATCCGTTCCCGTCAAGTGTCGTTTCTCGCGAAAGACCATCCTGACGCGGAATTTAATCTAAACGCCTTTGACGAGTGGGGCTTGTGAATACGAAAGGTAGACTCACATCCTCGGTGGGGGCTTCCCTGAGGAGACCTCTGTAGAGCGACCATAGTGTTGGTATTCTGTGGGCCGCGAGGTGAAAGAAAGGTACTCGTGGTCGGACGCGGCGGAGAGGGGAGATGAGGCGCGCCAAGTTGGCACGAAAACTCAACGAGTCCTGCGTCGTCATCGAACAAATGTCAACAAATAGATGGCAATTGCTGTAACTGACTAGGGGAAAGATTCTGAAGAATTGTGACAAAAAACTTCCAATCCATATACCTCATTCCCTGCTGTCGAAGGAGCGCCGTTGATAGACGAAGTCGGCGAGGGAGCAACGAGCGACACATGTTCATCGATATTGTCATCCACCACCCGTTGAAGAGGTCCCGACTCCGAGTTACTGTGCTGCTTCTCCTCTACCTCCTTTAACCGCCCCATTAAATATGCGAGCTTGTTATCCAGCTCCTCCAACTTAGCCGATGCCTCAAGGAAGTCCCGCCGTGACGCGATATATTCTTCGTGAGCCAGGCGCGCTTTCGAGAACGACTGCTTCATCTGGTTCTCTGTGGCAGTTTTCTTCGCGAATGCGATCGTCCTGATGTTCGAGAAAAGTCGTCTGCGGAAGAGCGAAAATTTCTCAAGGACTCTGAGCCCCATCCAAAGGTAGGAGGGAATAAGGCCACAGATATATGCTGGGCCAGACGGTCTCCAGTGACTCTCCACTAACATTGGGCGTATTATATATATAGGTTCCGTGTGAATCTAAGCATTCTCGCGGTCTGGAAGGGTCTGGGGAAGGCGCAAGTCCAGGGAGCACGGTTGCCTCTCCAGCCAATCAATGCCCTCCTTTGTATACGTGAGAGAATCATTACTTTCGCACAGTTGTAACAGATCGACTCACGATCATTTCTCGATAGACGGAACCAATATACGACAAAAACGTAGATATCTAATAGATATAAGGGACGATGCGATAGGGCACCAGCTTCTTGTATGTCTCCCAGTCCTTGCCATACCTAGTTTTTCCTGTCAGCAAGGAAATACCAAGAAGACGCAGAACGCACTTTTTCTCGCAAGCCTCATCGTCACGGATCTGTCGGTGGGCAAGCAAGACAGCAAAGTACCCGACATAGAAATACGTGATCGGAGTATCGAATCCGGTGGGCAGGCACCAAGCGAAACCCATGAGGAGATCACCCCTATTTGAAATGAGCGACGCGTCCGAGGAGAAAATGTGCAATTCACAAGTAATTGGGGTGGCGGGAGCAGCCCCACCAGCCAGAAGTAAGAAGTTTGGTGCCCCTGGTGGTGGAAAAGTATTTGAGATCTGCAAAGTCAAATGATGAAATGTTATTCCATCAAATTTCAACACGCTTACTCTTCGGATTTTTGCCGTTGCGGAAATCGTTCTTTTCGCCGTTTGCATCTCGGAATATGTAATAGCCAGTGAGATTGGTGAGGAGGATGACGGTGGTCCAGATGGGTCCGAGCTCGACAGGCTTGAACGCGAGATAGCGTGCTTGTAGAGAGTAGGTGAATGGGACCCAGGCCAGATCACCGACAGCGAGCATGAAGCCGAAACCATCGGTGGTGATGTCCATGGTAGTGAACAGAGCGGGCTTTCGAGAACAAAGAGAATTCAGGGAGATGAAAGATTGGAGACGAATGTAAAGTACCTCGTTGTACAGACCATCTACGACATACCAGGTCTGGAAAGCCAAGACCAACCACATAGAGTCCGTGACGTTGGCCAAGCCGCCGCGACGGGTGGCCTGTTCGCACACCATGCTGATATTGACTAGTACCCAGAGAATCAAGCCCGGCCTGAGTTCGTTGAAGTATTTGAGATCCAAAGAACCGATGGACGGATTCAGTTCACGGCCAATGAAAAACTGGAGAAGATCAGCATCAAAGCATTGAACAAGTGTAGGAGTGTTCGTACGTCAAAGATTGGGTTGCCTGAATTGCCACCGAGAGCCAAGAGCTTTCCGGGACGGAACGAGATGGCATAGCAGTACAGAGCCTGGACGACGCTCATAACAATAGACGCGGTGGCCAAGCCGATCCATTTATCGTAGAGAAACGTGAACGCAGCGGGGCCATCGCGGTATATGATACCTGCCGTTATGCCTAATGATAGGAGAAGTGTAGCGAAAGCTGGAGAGATAAAGGGGGCAGATGAGAAACGGAGAAGTTGACGAGAGAAAAAGTGGCACCATTGCACTTATAAATCTTTTTCTGGCCGTTTCGCATGGTCGTGCCCTCTACTCGGTCGCCGGGGAGAATGGCCCAGGCAACGACGCAGAAGGTGTACCAGGCGAGGTAGATGACAGCGGCGTCGGTGTCCCAGAGGCCTTTCCACCAGGTAGGGTCTGAGACGGCGCTAATGACGTTATCGGAGAGGGTTGCGAGGTCCGGACGACATTGGTTCTGCTCTGTGCAGCCAAAGTAGAGGGCATATATCGTGGCAGGGACGGTGAAGGTGACGAAGAGGGCGCCGAGCGGGCCAGCGAACTCGTACGAGGTCGTGCGGGGGTTGAGCGTGTTGTCGGTCATGGGAGAAAGGTGACACGCGTATTTCCTAAAATGGCAACCCACGTCATGTCCCTCGCCCAACACCTCGCGGAACTCACCGCCGCCAATGCCAAGGGCCTCCTCACCGACGACGACTTTCGCATTCTCCGCCAGAGCGCCTTTGACGAAGACCGCCCAGAGCCTCCGATACCCGCCAACCCCCCGCTTTGTCGTAAAAGGTCCTTTATCACCACCCTCTTCCGACGAGCGACCACCCGCACCAAACCCGTTGATCCCCCAAGTCCAACCGACCCTTCCAAACTTTGCATCATTCCCCGACTCTCACCTACCCCACACGTTCTCTCTCCCACGCCCACTAGTGACATCTTCGATGATCGCAACCTCCACACCGCTTCTGACATTCGCGCCGCCATCGCTACCACCGAGACGGAGGCCCGGCGTCTCTTAGACGCTTTTATGTCCCTCGAGTCCTCCACCTCGTTCCGCGTGCGTCAGCAGCCCCCCTCCAGCATCAACCTCATCGTAGACGGCGCTGAATGGCACGATTCAGGCCCTCCGTCCCCCGCCTTATCGGGATCATTCACCCCCCGTCTATCCCCAGTCTCCCTCCTGAGCGACGGCGCCTCCGCCCACTCGGGCTCGTCGTCACATAAACCCATCATCATCACACTTGCCGAGTCCAAGTCTCTTTCGTCTTTGAAAACCAACTTAAGCGTCCCCACCCGACCCCGCAAACTCTCGGTCTCGTCCGTCGCGTCGCAGACTCCTTCGCACACCTCCAGATCTGCCCCCGCAAGGAGTCTCAGCATCTCCAGGAGCACCGGCCATCTCGCGCTAAGCGTTCTTCCAGAGGGCGAGATCGCAGAAGATGCCCAATATCCCGAGATTTTCGAGGTACGGTGGCGGAGGGAGGAGGTAATGGCGCGATATGATGCCCGGCTGGGTTATCTCAGAGCACGACTCAAGAGTTCAGAGCTCCACGAAAAGCTGTTGAGGAGTTGATTGTTTGCCAGTGTGGAATGATACCCTCTCAGTCATTTACCATAATTCCTCTTCGCCACATCAACCCGTACGTTACAGTCTTCACCCTTGACACTATTATAAATACGACAGCATTAATGACTTGGATGTACAACAATTTGACCAATACAACATGATCACACAGGTTCGCTCGTCCTTCCCAACACCTCCCTCGCCCAAGCCGCATCTGCACAAACCTGTTCCGCAAACGTGTCGCCAAGGAGCTCGCGCAATCGGACGACGACTTTGACATCATCGTCATTCGTCATGTCCAAAGGATACACCATATCCGAAGACGGCCGAAGCACCCTCAAGGCGTCCTGTGGATGCACCTCAGAGTGAGGCGACGAGTTATATAGGAGCGACATACCATCAGAGAGGTGATTAACGCCGTAGGGTCTGTCATGTTTCGACACTCTGCTTCCACGAGCCTAGCGCCGCCACTCTCCACTAGCCCTTTCCTCACAGCTTCTTTGCCAACCCCTACAAGCCCGCGAATGGCGCCTTCGCGAGTGCCCTTGCTTTTTCCGGGTGAGATCAAGGCCAGGAGGAGGGTTTTCATTATACGAGGCGACAGCGATGGATATGTTGTGGAGTGCTGTGTCAGGACATGTGAGAGGGTCTGGGAAGCAACAGTGCGTAGGTGGGTCGCGTGTGTCGGGGGCAGAGAAGAGTGCAAAAGGGTCGAGAGAATGGGGGGCAACAGTTGGTGCAGCTATGATGTATCATACAATGTCAGAAAGAGGATTCGAAGGGGAAGAAGGGGAAGAACTTGCGTAGGGTTCCACGAATAACGTGTTGTTTTCGAGCAAGGCGCTGATCACGTCGAGCATGACTTCGAGGACCCGTCCATCGTTCTCGGTCTGCACGCCTTCCTTCAACGCGCTGACGACGCCTTCGCCGACCCAGCGGATCAGATACGGCAAGAGAGCCTGCAGCCCAGCGTCGTGCCTCAAGCTGGCGAGGGCAGCCGTGCGTTTCGCAAAGTCGCTCGAAGGCGGCAACAACGATGTTGTGAGCCTCGTATAGTACAGCTGCAGCTCCCTCGAGAGCACCTGTTTGACGAGCTGCTGTTGCTGTTGCTGTTGCTGCTCCTGCCGCTTCGTCGCCTGGTTCTGCGCCGAAAGCGGGTTGATGCCATTCGCCTGCTGCACCGCCGCCCCATCGGCCGCCTTTGCTGCGTCTGCTGTCGCGAGTTCTGGGTCTCGCGGGATGGCGGGCGGGTTCTCGGGGATGAGTGGCTGGATGCCCTCGACGGCGAGCCAGTGGGCGGTCCAGTTGACGCCTTTGGGGAGGGCGATCTTTTCCTCGCGGAGGACGCGGTCAAAGTCGAGTTCCTCGTCCTCGACGAAGTAGACGGCGCCGGAGGACTGGACGTGGGGGAAGGGGAGGGCCCGGCGGAAGGCGGGGGGGTTGGAGGGTGCGTGCCCGTAGAGGGGCTCGATGTTGAGGACGCGGAAGGCTTGGTCGATGTCGGCGGTGGTCATGGTCGTGCGCCGGCCATGGCGCATGAAGCGGGCGGCTTCCTGGGGAAGATGAGATGGGTTAAGATGATGATGAGGGGACGATTTACCTCGATGACTTGGTGTATTCGGTACTCGACGTCGCTGGCGAGCGCTGTGGCGACGGCGTCGGAGATGGTGATGTTGAGGGACTCGGCTGCATCCTGGCCAACGATGAGAGGGATGTTGGGATAGAACTAGCATACCTTGACGGTGTCATTCTTGTATATGCCGGTGTGCTGGACCTGTGAAGAGCGGGCGACCTTGCTAGTAGTGGCCTTGTTCGTCGTCGACATCGCATCTGATTTCAAACGAGCTCGTGATATCCCGGCTATTGCACTCGAAATGCAGCTCATCCCTGTCTTTCTGCCACCACCACGATGGGTCGCACTCTTGATGCCCACAGTTTGACCGTCCACGACAACCGCACAGGAAAAGTCTACAATGTCCCGTACGTGCGCACCATCTCTTTCGGACTTCGCTGATACTACCTCGACCGGATGTAGAATTCTCGACAACAGCATCCCCGCCACTGCGTTCAAGGACATGAAGGCTCCCAAAGCTCCCGCAGAGCGCGAGGAGAACGAGACCGAGAAGGGCTTGAGGGTCTCCGACAAGGGTTTCCTCAACACCGCTGTCTTGCGGAGCGAGATAACTTACATTGACGGAGAAGCCGGAGGTCCCATTTATATTGGCCGTTCCGACCTCGACGTGGTTCGCTTACCATTTCCTTTCTTCTAGTGCTCCGTTACAGGTAAAGAAACCATTCTCTGGCTGTCGTGGTGTTGATATAATACCTCCAGGGGTTATCCTATCGAAGAACTTGCCCTCCGTTCGACGCATCTGGAGACCGGTACATTCTAATTTCTCCCATAATTCATCGTTCACAACTTGGGATTACATTTCAGCTTACCTTCTAATCTATGGCTCACTGCCCTCTGCTTCGCAGCTCAACTCATTCCAGAAAGAGGTAATGCACCACAGTGTCGTACACGCTGACGCTGCGCAATTTTGCCGATCCTTCCGGTAACGGAATTCAGGACCTTTCCACCGCGTGCTTCTCACTTTTTTTCGGGTAGTTATGATGCCCACCCCATGGCCATCCTCACGAGCGCGTTTGCGTATCTTGGGTCATACTACAGCGAAGCCAATCCTTCTCTCCAAGGTCCAGTATTAACTCAAAATACCCCCAAGTCGCTTCTCATGTTTTTCAGGCCAAAATATATTCACAAAGGGGGACAAGGCATCGCTTGCTTTACTGGATAAACAAATATACAGGCTGATAGGCAAAGCCACCACTCTTGCTGCGTATGTCATGCCAGTTCATCACGTATCGAACTCGAATGAGAACATCTTCACGTCTAGGATGGCTTATCGCGTTCGCCAAGGCCGAGAGTTTGTCACGCCTCCCACAAACCTGAGTTACACTGGCTCGTCCGTCTTCCTCGTGCCCTTTATTCAACCCACCAGCTGAATGGTTATGATATCAGCTTCCTTTACCAGATGGATCACCTTGGAGAAGAAAACTACGTTCCCAATCCGGTCCTCGAAAAGGCGCTAGATGTCCTCTTCTTGCTGCATGCCGACCACGAACTGAACGCGTCTGCAACCACCGTTCTCCAAACTGGAAGCTCCCTCGTTGACCCCTACTCTGCGATTGCGTACGTCGATATTGTCCCTGGGGCTGTTCAGACTGACGATAGTTCGATGGATATAGCGCCGGTTGCGCATCGTTATAGTAAGTCGCTTCATGCTCTTCTGTGAGGTGGATCTGACACTCGTGATTTCTTGACAGCGGGCCTTTGCATGGTATGTGGGCGTACTCTGGTTTACATCGACTTCTGAGTGCTCCCCCAAGGTGGCGCCAATGAGGCCGTCATAAGGATGTTGATCTCGATTGGCAAGTAAGTGGATTCAGGGAAATCTTGGACGGCCGAATTAAAGCTTTATTTCAAGACCCGAAAATGTCCCGGCTTTCTTGGAGGCAGTCAAGAAGCGGGAGAAGGTGCTTTCTGGCTTTGGCCATCGGTATGTTCTTCTTTGATAGTTTGGTTCCGTCGAATATTGATGTTGAACCTGTAGAGTGTATAAGACTGTGGGCTTTTTCCCACTCTGCTAATGATGAAAAGTTGACTTGTATGCGAAAGTCTGATCCTCGATCCTTCATCGTCCGCAAAACGGCCGATGAAGTTTTCAAGATGTAAGCATTTGTTTATCTGTGACGGAAAATAATTCCCTTTGACCATGTGGCCTGGATCAGCACCGGCAAGGACGAACTTTTGGAGACAGCAATCGCTCTGCATGAAGCTGCCATGAAAGATGACTATTTCATCAAGCGCAAGCTGGCACCCAATGTTGATTTTTGGTACGTTCATCTTCTGGATTTGGGTAGTCGTTCTCTCATTCTAGATACAGGAGGTGATAATCTTGTCCTTGATGATAGGGGATGCTCACCAAAGTTTTACTTTCAGTGGCTTGATCTATCGTGCTATGGGTTCGTGCTTCGTTTCGATGCTGTATATGGAAACCAGCCTGATATTATGGCATATCACAGGTTTCCCGCTTGATTTCTTTCCAGTACTGTTTGTTGTTCCTCGTGTAGTCGGCTGGCTCGCGCACTGGAGACAGGTGTGGATGTTATCAATCTGGGAATGCCTCTAACCGGGAGTCACAGATGATGTTGCAAGAGGGAGGCGTCAAAATTTGGCGGCCAAGACAGGTGAGGCGATGGAAAGGTGCCAAGGGGACCGGTTGCTGAGCGTGTTGGTAGATCTACGTTGGATCCGGCAAACGAGAATATGTGCCGGTCGAGCAGCGAACTGCAGTGGTGGGATTCAAGGTCACTCCTTCGCCGGTTGTGCACTCGGGGTGAATTTACAGGAGTCGATGACCTGACGAAGACTGACTAATTGCATTCTGCAGGATATCGAAGAGGACGAATCTGGCTTCATTCAAAGGAAAGGTGACACCCAGGCTCTAGGAGTCGTATGTAGTATAAGGCACAGTGTTGGTTGCAAGGCAACTGTTTTGATGTGTTTGTCTCCCAAGGAAATATGATTGTCGTTGAATTTTGGCAGCCACTGTCACCGTTTGTTTAAACCTTCCTCCTCTCCCTCTCTTTACGCCCTCCAGAGATGTTCTCCACACTCCTTACCCTTGCGCTCCTTGCTTCCCCCGCCATCCGTGGCGTTCTCGCTGGACAACTTACCCTCGCTACCCCTACCATCACTCAGGTTCGCCGACTTTAACCTTCGTCTTCTCTCCTCAGTGGTGCTAACCCAGTGTCTGCCAGTGCCAAAACGCTCATGTCACTTGGACTGGCGGCACAGGGCCCTACAACCTCATCGTCGTTCGCGCTTCCGACCCCTGCGGTGATGCACTGTACGTGATGCGGCGAACTTCGGGAACAGGGTCCATTGTATTCATCACCCGCTGAACCTTAGGGCTGACCTCGGCGACCACGCCGGAAAGTCGATCACATGGAAAGCGACCCTCGTTGCAGATACTCAAGTCGAGCTTTCGCTGGAGGACTCTACTGGTACAGAAGCCTGGACCGGGAGTGTGAGTCGTGCCAGCCATAAGACATGGAGTCCCTTTTTTTTTTTTTCTTATGCCCTGTTGCAGATCACTGTCGGGAAGAGCGATGATGTATCTTGCCTCTCTCCGGCTCAGCAGAAACAAGTCTCCTCCTCGACGGGCTCCTCGAATTCCGGCTCGAACTCCAACTCAGGTTCCGGCTCGAATTCCAACTCGGGTTCCGCTTCGGACAAGAAACCAGCTGATTCGCATGGTAATGGTAATACTACTTATCCTGCTACTACGTAAGTCTTTGTTCTCGAGACGTTTCGCTAAACTCTGAACACGATTTGCCAGCCTCGTTATCACTCCGACCACCACTCTCGATGTTGCTCCACACACACCCACACCCACACCCACACTTGTCCCTGTTGGTGGTGTTAAGAATGCTGGTACCAACCCCCTCAGTTCCAGCAATGGTGCCTTTACGATGCGTCAAGCGAGCACTCCTGCCATGGTTCTCGGCGCCCTCGCAGCCATCCTCGTCATCTCTCTTTAGGTCAAACCCTGCGCTTCCCTCTCTCTATCTCTCTCCTTCTCCCTCGCTGGATGAGATCATTCTCTGTCCATAGTGCGAGTACGCCGACTCCCCGCCCTCCCTTCCGGTGCTGGTTTCTTTTCTTGCTGATTGACATTCTGTTTTGTTATTTTTATGAATTTTGTGCTTGGATCTGGGAATCCCATACATGGGGGTTGCTGCTGGATGTTTTCTCTTTCTCGATTTCGTGGATGCTAGGCTTTCTTGGTGGATTCGAGCTGGGTGGATTAAACGACAACAACCTTTGATATACATGTAGACGTTTACACGCCCCTCACGTATTGTTATTATGCATATGCGTCTATATACCACATTTCATCTCTTTTTTTTTTACCTGTTGTGTTTAGGCATACTGTATGTGCTACTTTTTCGGTCCAAATTCGATAAGATGTGAAATCTGACTTTCATTCACAAACAACCATGTCTGACTGGCACACAGTGTGAGGGCCGTTGTTTCGTCACCAGATTCAGGAGGCGTGCTGATACTTTGGGGAGAAGCACCCTTAAGATCCCTTTTTACTCCCATGAACACGCGTCCTACGCGAAGCGGAGCATCGAAGTAGATCCGGAACTGCAACCACAAGCGGTAAAAAGAACGTTAGAGGTCAGGGGAAACGTGCTGATTGGGTATATGAGCTGGGCCTATCTTATCTGAGATCAGTCATAAACTAACTGCTCTAGGACGTTCGAAACGTTGACTGTCCGATTAGCCAGGCTGACGGCGAACGCTTTCCTCGAGAACGTCGATATGGTCGTCCGCACGTTGGAGCAGTTGGGGGAAGAAGCCGACAGGGGTCCTTGAAGTGCGATCATCCGAGATCATCGCGAGTAGCCTGCATTTCACTACCTAGTTATACGTTATTTTGTAAAAAGAAGAACCAGGTTGTCCGTTTTCCTTTCTTCGTGGTCGACTCCGACTTTCACTCTTCCTTGGCATCCTCGCCGCCCTCTGCCTTGGCCCTCTTCTTCTTGCTCTTCTTGTTCTCTCGAAGATTCCTCGCCAACAATGCCTTGTACTCCTCGTCCTCCAGCTCTTTCGTCGTTTGGACAAGTTCTGGCTTGTACCAGATCGGGGGATGGGTGATGAGGGCGGGGCCACCCGCCAGCAGCGCGATCGTGAAGTGGAACCCAGCTACAAAGGTGTTCGCCGGTGTATACCTTTGGGTCATTAAAATCATCAGCGTATACAATGATACAAAACGCAGGTGCATCTCACAAGACTTCGTAGGGCTTCACAAGGCTATGCTGCACGGCCTCCTGAAGACCCAGACGCGATCGCTTCTCGTCTTCCAGCGATCGGATGTTGAATGGGAATGCGCCTGCCTTCTTTTGTACCTCAGAGAAGACGCTACGCGAGTTCTTCATTTTGAGCTGATATGTGACGGTCGAGTCTCGCTGGTAGATCGTCGTTCGTGACTCCTCGATACGGGCCTATATAGGCGAGAGTTAAACGAGGAGAGCTATTGCCTGGAGTTGATGGAGAACAAACCTTTCCATCTTCACCGGAAGAGATCAAGACATCCATGCCGTAGACCTCGCCCTCTGCAAACGTAGCGGCCTCAAAGTCGCGTTTCTGTGCCTCGGTTGGGTTGAGAATGATACGCTTTTTGCCATCAATGACATTTTGGGTCTGCTGGCACGACAGCATACCTTTATAGACCAAAGGTTATGATAAAATCAATAGTTCCAGTCAAAGAGAATGAAATACCTTCCACTGGTTTGCAGTCCCAACTCGAGGCAATTCTTTGCACGCCTTCAGTAACTGCCCAGTTCCTGTTACCGACTTTGATGGTCCGCATCGCGAGCTCGGCTGCGTGCCAGGCTGCTTTCACGACATCAGCGCGGCGGCCGGTCGTCGGATTCGCCGCAGTCGCCCCGACGACAAGCGTTTCTGCACTGATGGCGGCCAAACCATCGATGTGTGCTCCAAGCTGGATTTTGACGACATCGTCTTTGGCCAGAACTTGTGATGAGAGAGGATCGGATCTGCGAGAAATTTTTTCAACGAGTGAACGGCGAGGGAATTACGGTGATCGCAGATTTTATCGTACTCGAGGGGAGAAAAGTGTGCCACCGCGTTGTTGACGGAGATGCTGGTGGGAAACGCGAGACCTTTTTTCCTCGCGAAGATCAGTTGGATCCAGAGAGAGATGCGAAGCAGAAATGGCGTACCCTTGTTCACTTTGACGCCTTTAACAGATTTGTTGTATACCGCGGCGGTGCCCTCCTCGATGAGTTTATCGCCTGCGACGCATAGATCGATCACTTTGGCGCCGTCGACGGAAAGTTCAATTAGCTTCTTGGTGACTTGATGAATGATGTCTGCCGCTGTCTGGAGGAGGGAGAGGATATGTCAACTGTTGTCGTTTTCACTCGCTGCGAGCGGTTGAGATCTGATTGACCTTGTATTTGGTGAGATCGACTTCCGCTGAGGTCGTATTTTTTTTCTCGTCGACTGCAGCGGAGGAGGGGGCGTTCTCGGTTTCAGACATTGCTCGTGAATGGATGAGCCAAAGTTTAAATCGAAGTGTGGAGATGGTTGGTTCTTATCTAATCCGGCTATTTAAAAAAATATAGACAGAAGAAAGCGATACGATAACATTCGCCATAAAATGATACACGCAGAATATCACGGCTTCCAGCCGACAAATCCACGGACGGAGCGACATAGATCAGGGTTTTTCGACGGGTATAATGAACCTGAGGGCAAATCTTCATTGGGAGCAACTTGGTCCACATGTGATCGCCAGACTCGCCAGTCCGGCAATTCTCCAACGGGTTCAGCCCAGCCAAGTACGGAGGTTATGCATTCACGTAAACCAATGCGGTCATGCATGTCACTGCGACGACATTAGGATTATGCATGTCACTGAACCAAAGAGAAACGAACTTTTCCCAAGCTGACCACTGTTCCTCAAAAGCATCGCGAAGAGCAGCTTCAATCCCTGGACGAGCATCTGCGGCCATCGTACGGCCAGGCATAGGCGTGAAGCCTGCGACGTAAAGGGTTTTGTACTCTTGCCAAACCGCATTCTTGCAACATTTGACAGTGTTGACCGTTTTGGCCAGGTGCAAGTTATGCCAAGTGGAACTGTAAAGACATGACTTCTCATCGATGTATTTTGAGTCTTGTTCACTGTTTTTTGAGGGAGGGGAGTCGCTTGATGGTGTAAAACAGGAGAATGATTCCCCCAAAGAAAGCCCCCTAGGCCGCGGTGCGACGTGACCGGAACTAGGTGGAAGTGGTATTTTGAATGGTTGGTGCATCTGAACGTCAGTGAATTCAGAAGAGAAATAAAGTGGAAGAACTTTAGAGAGATTGGCGGAGATGAATCTAGAAGACAGCATCGCATTCCAGGCTGCCGCCAATTTGCAGTGATCTCGAGGATCGGGAGTTCCGACGTCTGACTTGGAGTGAACGGGGAGCTGAGCTAGCGAAGGTGTCCTGGTAGATATTGAGGGGCTCGAACTGGTGAAGGATCGGGCCTGAGGCGATGTGGGGGTGGACAATTCTGATCGGTCATCAAGGATGCCACTCGAGGAATCCGATAGGAGTGTCAGAGAACTTGGATTGGAGTAAGCGCTCGAAGGCGGCGATTCCAACAAAGGAGTAGTAATCGCGATCGGCGGCAATTGTAGTCGGCCATGAAGTGGTAGCGAGGCACACTGGGCGCCGGGAAAAATCGGATCTTCCTCGATCACCTACGATGATTCAAATGTCAAAAAAAAATGTAGAGAGTTCTATATGTCGGCGCTGACTTCAATTGCGGCCCCAGGTTTCATGACACGGGCAACCTCCTGGGAATTGTCGTAAATCGGTGAGGGAAATAATTCCATCAACGTGCCAAACCTCAAACAACCGTTGCCACTGTTGTTGTTAGCGAAAGGATCTTTCAAAAAGAAGTGTAAGATGAATTACCTCGTACTCTGGGACCCCAAGTCCTATATTGACAATTCGGACGAAGTCGAAAGATGATGGTGGGAATGGGAGACCATCAAGACTTACGACAAGGCACGCGTCACATACAAATGCTTGACAAAGGAGAATAACGTACAGATTTCCATGAACCCACTTGATACGTGGAGCGATATCCCGATAATGAGGAAAAGCAGACAACCTGGGCTGGTTGGCATGGAGGTCAAATCCCACAATCGTGCTGGTCTGTGGCACATATGAGATACGAATAGGATGTTAGCATTCATTCTGACCTTCCATTGCATTGCTGCCTCGATGGCCCAATAACCATTGCCGCATCCCAGGTCAAGGGAGACGGTTGGAGGCCTGTCGAATTGGCACATGGTCAAATCTCGACAATGTGACCTCCTGAAAAACATGTTGTCCCATATATCGCTGGCAGATCGTTCGTGTCAGCAGGAAAGTTGGAAAAACTGACATGACGGGTGTCTCACTAAACGGACAAGGCACTAGTACTGGAATGTTCGACTGGGTATGGCACGTCTCCGGGTCGCCGACGGATTACCTTGGTTTGCAACAAAAGAGCCTGGACATCTTTCGAAGGTTGTGTCAATGGCATGGATTGAGTTAACTGGGTTGGAACTGGAGGGAAAGAGGAACGAAAGAGATCAGGAGCGTCCGAGTCGGCGACGGTGTGATCTCTGAAATGAGCGGTGGCCGTAAACAAAACATCCAGTCACTGGAGATGATGGCCGAGATCCTGGAATTTTGACGAGGAACATGAAGTTTATAATAAGGGTCGTCAACCTTTTGAATTTCTTCTGAACAAAAAAACAATACGTACTTTAATTTGGTGACACGTGTGGTTCACAAATCTATCTTCCATTCCCCGTTCCGAATCCGGTGACAGTCGTTCCATAATAATGGCCACAGTCACTCTCCGTCGGGTCTCTAGGCTCTCTCTCACCTCAGCACGCAGCGCACAAGTCAGGAGATACGCCACCCCTACCAAGGACGAGGCCGACCCGCAACTGAATGGCTACCCTCAGCTGCCTTTCGTCTCAAGGCAACATCTGCCTGCCCAAGGGTGGCAAGACCCACTCTTGAGGCGAAACTTTGGGGATACCGTGAGCATCCATTGCATTATCTCCGGTTCCACGATTCACAGTTTTGTTGTGGTCAGTTGCATGAGCAAGACGAGGTTCTGTCTATGTGGGGACCAGACATTCCCCCAGTCTCTCCTCGCACCGCTACCTTTCATTTTCTCATCGCCGTCACCGGGTTCGTTGGTTTCGGGCTGCTCGTGAAACATGTCATCGCACAAGAACCGCCTGCAGTGCGTCGCGAATACCCATTTTCAGGCCTGGTGCAAGAGTTGGGCGGTTTAGATACAAACAAGGTGTGTGTATGTTGGATTATCTTGATGATTCTGCTTATTATCTTCTCAGGCGCGAACGGAATCGACAGAGCCTTAGAAGGTCACAAGTACCGTACTTGTCCTCGGCGGGAACGGGCAGCGGTTTATTCGTGCGGATAGAAAATTTTAGGAACGCAGAACTCCTAGTCGTAACGAACGCTGTATCTGGTACCCGGTGTGGGATGCTTCCCAAGGAATTACTTTGCTTGCGGAGTCAATATTCATTGAGGGGCTCCCAGCGATGGCTGGGTATATTCAACTTGTGCTCACACTCCTCGGCATGTGCCCTGCCACAAAGCATAGGCCTCGAGGTTGATGAGAACCTGACATTCCCCTCATGGGTCTGATCCCATGATAAGTAAGTTCTGTCGAAATCGGCCGGAAGCCGGGTCCAAAACTGTCCGTTTTGGAGGGGTAGCCATTTTACGGATGGACATATGGCCCTGTGAAAGTAGGGCAGAGGAGGGTAATAACGGACAGAGCTGTCTGAGTGTGGTTCCCATAACACTATGTCCATCAGTGGACGGACAAAATGTGGACTCTAGAGAGGCCAGATCTCGATTTCGAACAAAAAAACTCCTCCAGAGTCCTGGGGCAGCTGCGGACAGGTTTTGGCGGTATCGTTGCGTTGATGCCGGCCACTGTCAGGGATGAAAAAACTTTAGCAGCAACTTGTTTCGATCAAGTGACCTCGGGGTCGCCTATCGATCTATCTATATATGGGCCCCGCGCGCTTCCAACTGCGCCATGCTGCTGACACTGAGTAGTAACTACCGGGGGACACATCATGAAACTACGACGGCGCACGTGTGCTGAGCACTACGACGCGAATCGAACTCAGGGCCACCTCCCCTACTCCGAGAGGGTGCTCGACAATCGAATGGTTCCGATCTACAGCCAGAGTCCCCCTCAGACTCCTCCAACAACCCACTCCCGCACTCCTTCCTTCTTCTCTTTTCGCAGCAGGCCAAGGACCTTGAGTCATTCACGGTCCTCTTCCATGGGCAGTCTCGACCATGGACGCAATCCGATGCCACAGCAGCCTCCAAATCATCAGCCACAAGAACAACGGCCGTCAACCTCCCCAGTTCCTGTAAACAGGCAAAGTCCTCAATTGTCCCCGCAGACCCCCACCCTTCATCCAGAAATCCGCTCCATTGTCAATCTCACTGCGGCTCATGCACACAAGATATACTTTTCTGGTCCACTTGTTCGCCGGATTGAACGTCAGCCTGACGGTACTCGTCCCTCAAGGGATGAAGGATGGACAGATGTCTGGGCGCAATTGGGCGGCACCATACTCAGCATCTGGGACACAAAACAGATACAGGAAGCAAGCAAGGAGAACCGACAAGTCCCTCCCACTTATATGAACATAACCGATGCTGTGCGTTTCTTCCATGTGCCTCTTCCGTCAATTAAGTACCATCCTAGTTCGTCCAAATTTTGGACGTCGTCACCACGCCTGGCACCTCAGCGCATCCGCCGCAGAAACATACCAACGTTCTTACATTAACCAGCGGGGGAGCGAATCTCCTTCTTTTTGCCTGCCCGACAGCAGCTGCTTTGAAATCTTGGGTTACATCTCTCAGGTTGTCTGCCTGGGAAAAGTCTCGTTTGGAGGAAATGTACACCGCTCATTTAATTCGGTTGACACTAAGTGGTCCGTCTCTTATCTTGCTTAGATTTTATCCATGTCCAACGTTTTCGTGATATAGGACCAGATGCACCAACCACGCTTATGTACGGTCGGATGGAAGGATGGGTCCGTATTCGTATCGCCGGGCAGACGGATTGGAAACGCGTATGGATGGTTGTGAGCGCTGGTGCTGACAGCGGGTCCGCTGAACATTCGACTTCGAATGTTGGAGATTTCGGAACTACACCGACGCCGATCTCGGTCATCCCTAAGAAGAAGCGCATAAGTCTTTTTTCGCGGGAGAGCAACTGGCCCCCACCAGGTTCCAAACCGCTCGTGTCTATATATGCATCACCCAAACCCAAAGACAAAACAAAGGCACTTTTGACCTTCAAGAATATCACTCAGGCGTTTGCTGTCTATCCGGAGAAGCCAGAGTTAATCAGTCGCAGTACACTGATCAAGGTCGAGGGTTCGTTTGGCCACGAGGACGTTGCAGCATTCATGAAATCGAGACAGGGATGGCTGCTGATTATGCCCGAATCGGACGGGATACCAGACCAAGCAGCGGAGATGCTAAAATGGGTTGTGGGTATGTCGTGAACTGTGAACTTGTTTTCCTTTAGACGGCCCCCTTACTTCTTTCAGCTCTCCACGACGCGTTCGAACTCTATGGTCGCCCAGAAGCTTGGGATTGGGATCCTCGCAATCCAGCTTCTCTGATGTTCGCATACCCTGTTGGCCACGACAAAAGTGTAAGGCGACGATGTCAGAGCCCCATCAGTCCCATTCAGCTGATTTTCCCATAAAGGTCCTGTTCTTAGACCGTGAGCTGGCAGAAACCCTGGATCCTCAGAACGACCAGAACTCGTCCGTCAGATCCCAGCTTAGGGATGTTCTACTCGATCGCATGAGTCGTGCCTCCCAGCCATCACCAAGGCCCCCTACCGCTGATAAATCCCCGTCGCTCCCTCCTGTTTTAGGTTCAAGCAATGAGGTTTCCAAGTCCCGGGTTCCGAGTTTTACTACGGGTCCTCCTCAGCTACCTTCGATCGCCTCTGTCAGCGTAAATTTATCCGATAGTCGAACATCAACTCCACCAGCAGTATCAGGTACCTTAAGTCCGAGTCCTTGGACACAGTCCAAACAAACAGGGTGGCTGTTGGCCTCTCGGAAACCTTCGGATTCGATTTTGCAAGACACCGCTTTAACCCGTCAGAAGCTGACCTCGAACCCGACCCCTCTTCCTTCCCCGCCGCCATCTAGCTTGGATGGAGTTAACAAAACGCACGTATCTCCGCAATCTACCCCGCCATCTAGGGTTAGCCTGGATTCCACTAGGCCCGAGCAGAATTCTCAAATTCAATCCAGATACAATTCGAGTGCACCGACTACCAGTCGGCCGGCTGCAGGTCACTCTGGAAGCATTTCCAATCACAATGTCCGGCTCCCTCCAGCCGAGGCACATACCTCGCTTTCCCACCCACCCCCCACCCCGGCCACGCATTTAGAAGATCGTTTACCGAATCCTTTGTCTCGCACCAATACCATGCTGACGTCTCCGTTTTCCGACACAGATCACGACGTTAGCCTAAAATCGCCGTTCTCTGAAGCTGGGCATGATGAACACAGTCCTTCTGAAAGAGCCTCTGTCCTAACATCCCCCCATTCGCCAATTACCGTTCCAGAACTTCCATCGCCATGGGCGTCTCGCCGCTCCGTGTCAACCGCGTCTGACCAGAAAAAATCTATTTCCTCTGCTCACCCAAAAGTTGAAGAATCCAATAACTTCCTAAACGAGGCTGGAGCTTGGTACTACATACAGCAAATCGAGGCAGATAATAGCCAAAACCAGAACCCACCCCGTCGTGTACCGACAACGATTGCGGAGCAGGATGATGACGAAGCTGACGAAACCTCCACTTCTCGTCAGTCTAGTTTTGGAGTCATGAACCCGAAGAGTGAGAGTCACGTTGCGAATTCTCCAGTGCTGCAAGATGCCCCAATGACGTTGCAGGAAAATTCACTGTCCCAAGCAAACCCCAACAAACCGGCTGTCAATGATCGGTTTAGTCAGGTCGGTCGCAAGCCTTCAGGGGCGAGGGCACCAACAACAACAACACGGTCTCACATTGCTGACGGTATTTCTTCCTCCCAACAAGTTACTGAAGAAGAATCTCAGAGCGAGGACAAGCACGAGAGTTCTCAGAACAGCATGGAACTTTCGCAGGTCGTAACTCCTGCAACATCAGAGGACTCGAATGCGGATGTGCTGGCAGTCCTATCGTATTTGGACACCGAGGACAAGCCTTCGTCCCTCCAAGCGGCCAAGGTGGAGCCATTGAACATACGGTCGGGAGCTACTAAACCTCCGTCGCCACCTCCCCTGGCACCACCACCAGCTGAAGCGACGCAGTATAAATCGTCATTCGCGCCTTCTAAACAAGCAGCGGAGCGGAAGGCCAAGGTTCAAGCTCAACAGGCTGCACATCATGCCGCTGTTCTCAAACCGGGAAGGGCAAATGGGAGGAAATCCAAGATCGCAGGAGCGTGGGACGAAAGCAGTGAGGATGAGGACGACGAGGAAGACGATGATGACGATGACGATGATGGCGATGGACCCGTGGACTCCGACGCTGAACGGGATCCTGGTCACAGCAAGAACTCGGGTTTTGGATCGTCGAATGCATCCCTTCGTCAACATCAGAACCGAGAGCAGGGTTTGGAAGAGGCTGACATGCAATATCCTCACCTCCGGCCACCTCGCACGTTGCCTCAGGTACCAGGAGGTCCAAATTATCGTGAGTTGGGCGTAAATTTATAGTCCGTATGAAAATTGAAGAACATTTCTCTCCATGTAGCTGAAGAACTCAACCCCCCTCCTCGGCGTATGGCATCGAATCAGTTCATGGACGGCGGCAGGCGTACCCTTTATGACGGTACACAGATTCGGACTCAGGCAGAAGTTCCACAGCCAGGTGTTGCTCATCAAAACATGTGGAGTCAAGTCCTCGACTCCGGGCGTCCGTCAAATGCCACTCTGGAACAACCACGCGATACGTTTGTGCAGTTGGACAATGCTGAAACCATGACGAAAGCCTTTACTCCACAAGGGCTTCTTTCGGCTGGACTTCAGGATAAGCAGGATCGTTCGGCTAAGCGACAGGAAGAACTAGCTCGTGAAACGGGCGCGTCATTGATTAATGTCCCGAACAAACCACCCCCTCCCCAGATGGGTCTTCTTGGCGCTATAACGGCTCATGAGCGGGAGAGAAAGCGAGAAGGAGGCGTTGGTGCTGCGTTGACGGAGCGTGAACGGGAGAAAAGGGTAGCAGAAGACAGGCAACGTCGTTTCGATGATCATCAGCGACAACAACTGGATCAAATGCAACAAGGTGGTTCCATGTATGGCGGGCAGTTCCCAGGGTACATGATGGGTAACCCCATGGTCATGATGAACCCTATGATGGGTATGAATCCAATGATGACGGGTGCGGGAATGTCTCCCATGATGACGGGTGCTGGAATGCCTCCCATGATGACGGGTGCTGGAATGGCCCCCATGATGACCGGCCAGATGGGCTATCCCGGCATGATGGGAGGCTTCAATTCTAACCCTCAGCATATGTTTGCCGCTCAACAAGCTGCTCAGGCCTACCAACAGGCCATGATGGCATTCTCGGTTGCTGGTTCGCAGGTCGCGGGGGAGAATCCTGGTGGCCCGTCGCTCAACAACAACGGTATGCCTAACATGGCCCTGGGGAATATGGGATTCGACCCCCGCATGTCTATGATGGGAATGCCGATGATGGGACAGCCGATGATGGGACAGCCGATGGGACCGATGGGACCTATGGGGATGCAGATGACGGGAATGTCGACATTTGACCCCAGGTTTCCGCCCAACATGCATAACTCTCCTAGCATGAACGCAGGTTTCCAAACGAAACTGGGGCAGGAATCTTCTCGCAACAGCTCTCCCGGTGGACGTGGGTCTCCGTTGGCACGACCTGGCTCCAACCCCCGTCCTCCCAGTCCAAAAGCGTGAAGGGATTGTGTCTAAGGACTCTCATTTTTTCCCGGTGTTCTTTTGCATGTGTCATGCTTTGCTCATCATTAATATTCTCTTGGAAATTTTTGGACACCCATCAACTTATGCATCGTCTTTGTCTTTGGTATTGAGGCATCACGTAGTACACTGCACCCCAATTCACGGAGGTTTTGGATGGAGTCAATGATATTTTGTAATCGCTCTAACTAACAGCCCTCGAACAACACCGACTCAATGGTGTAGAAGGATGTCGCTGACACCCATCCCAATCACCGTCTTCACACTGGCTTCCTCGGCGCAGGCAAGACGTCTATCATCCTCACCCTCCTACCCCAGCTTCCAAAGGTCGTCTTGCTCAAAAATGAGTTCGGGGATATCGAAGGTGAACTTTGCGGTAGAAGAATATTCATCTCATTCTCATACTCTACTTTTTAGTCGACAGCAAACTCGCCTAACAATCCAGCCTGGCAGCGGTCAGCGAGATTTTGAACGGATGTATGTGAAATGCAGCATCTCGGGAGTTCAGGGCGTACTGACTGCTATGGTGCTGTGTGCTCGTTGGACAGATGCAGACTGCCTTGTTAGAATCAGAGGTCCGTTCAGACCTTGAAACATTTCTTCACCTTTTAACAAGATCTGCAGACAAATTTCGTCCAGATCGTATCATCATCGAATGCTCGTGCGCGGCGTTTTTTTCATGATGTCCACCCTTGGCCTGACAACACCGCAGTGGATCAGCATTCCCTGCTTCCCTTGCCTTCCAAATCCGTGAATTAGAGCGAGAAACAGGTGGTGATCTCAAGCTAGACGCTATCGTCACGGTTATAGATGCGGAGGACTTTGCTGGATACGAGGACACATCGCCTACGGCCAAGGTGCAATCCAGCTACAGTGATATCATAATTATTGTACGTGAAGTACCCACCGATCATCCGCATTCTCTCAATTATATCTCTCTCAAGAATAAATGGGAACATGTGTCCGATCGCGCACTCGATTTTGTCCTTGATCATTCAAATACCCTCAACGTCCAGACCCCAAAAATCCGGTGTAAAGGTAGAAACGGTGTTGACCCCAGCCTCATCTTTGGATTGGAAACCACCCTACTTCTGGACAAGTTACCCCAAATCTTGCCATCCCACAACGATGAAGTTGAGACCATTACCGTGTATCGCGGAGTTTCCGTGGACATGCAAAACACGACCACGAGGAAGGATGCGGCTGCAATTCGTTCCTTTCTAGGCAGGTGGAGTCCATAGGAACCGATGATAATGGCGTTGAAAGATCCGAATTGATTGCGGTGTTGGTGAAACTTCCAAAGGAAACGCTGTGGAGAGTGAAAGGGTTTGTGCGGCTGCGTGGCAAGGGAGATCATATCTTGAACTGGGCATTTGGTCGGTTTGAGCTAAGCGCGTCCATATAATCGCCCTGCATCGAGGCTCCGATCCGCCTGACGGTGATGGGGGAGCGAGGAGAGGTGAAGCGAGCGATAATTTTAAAGACGTTCTGTACAGCGATGAACGCGTGCGTGACAGATTAGATAATAAACGATCGTCATCTACGACTACTAGTAGTACAACATTGCGACACTGCATCAAAGTTTGCTGCGCACCCTTACGGTGACCGGACCCAATGGGTGTGAAGTCCTTATGGAGCCTTCTGACCCCAGTCGGCCGCCCAGTAATGTCCGTGAATTCTGTCCCCGTCCCTGGACCTATATAAATGTTTTGTTCAGGCTCGAAACAGTGGAGGGCAAAGTAATGGCAATTGACTCGAGCATTTGGATGTACCAATTTCAAGCTACTATGCGCGACAAGGAGGGTCATGCTCTCGTTAATGCACATGTCTTGGGTTTCCTTCGGCGTATATCCAAATTGTTATTCTATGGAATCAAGCCAGTCTTTGTCTTTGATGGTGGTGCTCCCGTCCTAAAGAGGACAACACTTGTGGGTCTTGTTTCTGCATCTGCATATATATTGAAACAATCTCGTATTGCAGAAAGAGCGGAAGGAAAAGAGGGGTGGTGCTGCAGCTAGTCATGTCAAAATAGCTGAAAAACTCCTCGCAGCTCAAATGAGACGTGAAGCCCTCAACCATGCTGATTCTGCAAGTGAGTCCAGGTGTGTCTGATACCTTTTCATTGGTATTACATGTCTGATGCATCAATTTTTCGACACAGCTCCAAGGGCAAGGACAAACATCCTGGGCCTCCAAAATTAGCAGACAATACGGTTTACCTCGAAGATGTTGATCCAACAATTTTGAAAACCCATCCTGAACGAAAATCCTCTGGGTCTTCGCCACCAAAGAAGGCCAGGTTTTACGATCATGATCCATATAGACTTCCAGAAATTGACTTGAAGGAACAGGTAGTAAAGGCGGCAAGAACCACTGTACCAGACCCACGCCTTGCTACAGAAGAGGAACTTCGAGCCTTCATAGAGGAGATGCGACCCGAGGACTTCGACGTCACATCCCCAGAATTCCGCGAGCTCCCTACCGAAGTTCAGTACGAAATCGTAGGCGATCTCCGACTCAAATCGCGGCAGACATCATACGCACGGTTACAGAACATGCTCCAAAATGCTCCTACCCCACTCGATTTCTCCAAACAACAAATTAAGAATTTGCAACAGCGGAATACTTTAACCCAACAATTACTCATTACAACGGACAGCATTGGGAGTGCGCATATCTCCATTCCTGTCCGCATCGCCAGTGAACGAAACAAGGAATATGTCTTGATAAAGAATGAAGGAGAGAGTGGAGGTTGGATCCTTGGGATCCGTGATGATGGTACAAAACAAAAGCCCATTCGGATCGATCATGATGAAGAAACGGACGATAACGATGACGATATGGAGGAGGTTGAAATGTACGTCGTCCGCTTTTGCTTGTGATGAATTTCTATTTATTTTTTTATACGACCTAGCTCACGTCCGAGTGCAATGGACCCAGACCTTCGTGAATATCACCAAACTATGGCACTCTCCGCGATCGGAAACCGGTCAAAAGGGCAAACATCGAGGCGTGTATTTGACAAAGAGGCTCCTTCTCATCAGCCCTTGTTCATCTCTGATGATGAAGATGATGCACTAGCATTTGTGGTTCAAGCTTCAATTGACGAGGGCCCGAAATCGGTTCCATCTCATGGCCTGGAAAAGCATTCACAGCATGCCACCTTCTCAGGGACACACTATACTCCTTCAACGCCCTCAAGGATGGGAAACTACGAGTATGATTCTCCTTCACGTCTTGAGACATCCTTGTCTATCGCAAATACGGGAACTCTACAGTCTTACAATTCGCGAAATAGCTCAGCTTCTTTTTTCGGACAGCCCACATTGTTATCTACACGACCTCATAATAGTGGAGGCACCGAACCGTCTAGTTCAAAGGGTTCTACTGCGGCAACTTTTTTACCCTTTCCAACACCACGGAAGAATTCGGCTGTACCATCGCGCACACCTTTACTTGCCGAGGGAGATGACGTGGCAGAAGTTAGTAGTAGGGAGGGGCTGATAAGGGGAGCTACCTCGGTCTTCTCACCATCGCGCGGTTTCGACAGTCATGTCGAGCAGAATATCAAGCCTGACTCGGAACCCTCCCTGCCGTACATCATCTCCACAAAGGCATCTTCAACTGAGCCAATAATGTCCCCACCACCCGAATCAGGTCCCATACCGTCTTCTCGCCAGATCGAATCCGAATCGGACGGTGACATGGAGGAAGTGTTACTCCCCACTGCTCCTGTTCCGAGCGGAAACAATCCTGTAGTTCCCACACCTAGTGCGGCAAGAAAAATTCCTTTCCTGCTGAATGATATCAAGGAACCACCGGAGCCTTCATCGCAACTTATAGATCCTTTCACCCTTCCACAGGATGTCGGTAATGAGGAGAGCGATATTGCGTGGTCTCGGTCTCCCTCCCCTTCGCTTCACCCAATGAACGATCATTCTTCCTTGATACCGCTTGACCAAAGTTTCGACGCTGCCCAAGAGATGGACCCTCATGCCGAAGAAGGTGAATATGTGCGATTTCTTTCTCAAGTGAAGGGGAAGAAAATCGAGGATGTCAGGCGTGAAATCGACGATGAGATCAAGTCTCTGAATCAACAGAGAAAAGCTGCGATGCGTGATTCTGAGGATGTGACACAGCAGATGATAAATCAGATCATGGTAAGACTACCTTGTTTTCCAACACGTTCTTCTTACATGTGTTGTGCAGGCAATGCTTCGTTTGTTTGGTATTCCATATATGACGGCACCAATGGAGGCCGAAGCTCAATGTGCTGAACTTGTCGCTCTCGGACTCGTGGATGGCGTCATTACGGACGATTCGGATGTCTTCTTATTCGGAGCACAGCGCGTGTACAAGAACATGTTCAATCAGTCAAAGACTGTCGAATGCTTTTTGCTTTCTGATCTGGGTCGTGAGCTCGGGTTGGAGAGGGATACTCTGATCAGATTGGCATATCTCCTAGGAAGCGACTACGTTGATGGTCTGCCTGGTGTAGGGCCTGTGGCCGCAATGGAGCTTTTAAAAGAGTTTCAAGGCGAAGATGGGTTGCAGAAATTTAAGGAGTGGTGGTCGAAGGTACAGACAGGGAAGGACAAAGAAGAGGACAATAAGTCAAAGTTTCGGAAACGATTTGTGGGTCAAGTGGCCTTTCTCGGGGAATATTCGATTGATTGTTTCACAGAAAAAGAAATTCAAGGATCTCTATTTGAGCGACAATTGGCCGAACCCGGCGGTGGTATGTGGAGTCATATATCTTTGTCGCTCGCCTAAAGAACCCATCTAGAGAGATGCCTATTACCATCCCGTTGTCGATAGCTCGGATGAACCATTCAAATGGGGGCTGCCTGATCTTGACGCTCTTCGCTCGTAGGGTGTTTCAATTTTCTATTCACAATCACCTCATAAGCTCTCAGATTCTTCCGAGAGGAACTTGGCTGGGGCCAAGCAAAAGTGGACGAAACCTTGCTGCCTATTATCCAGAGAATGAATAAAAGAGGACAAGTAATGCCGATTTATCAGTTCTGTGACTTATCTGTAGGTAACATCGTTTTTTAGGCAGCCGCCTTGAATAAGCAGAGCAATCTGACTGGCTTCTTCGACATCTCTTCTGGCAGTGGAACCTATGCCCCTCGCAAAAGACAAGCCTACACCAGTAAACGCCTTCAAAATGTCGTGGATGATTTCCGGAAGAAACGCGGTCGAGCATCGTCATCACCAGGACCTTCGCATTCACATGAGTCGGATGGCAATGTAGATGAGCCTAGCCCACCTAGCAAGCGGAAGAAAAGCGTACAAGGCGCGAAGCCGAAAGGCAAGGCCAAGGCAAGCGCATCTGCTTCAAAGCGGAAACCGCCACAGCAAGCCAAGCACAAGCCTGGGTCAAAAGACGGAACCTCCGACGAAGATGAATTTGGAACCAGAGAGCGCAACGTTATCGACATTGCCCCTGATCCTGACGTTGTGGCACGTTTGCGTCCCCGACCAAAGCCGACTTATAGAAAGCACGAGGGCACCGATAGAGATGAATAGTTAAACTTCTTCAAGTACTTACTCATGATGTACATTCGAATTACAGTATGTAATGTAAACCATCAGCTTCTAATACATTGGGGGGTAGTACACTCTCACTCCCGGTCTTCACGCTTGGGTGCGTGCTCATATTCCCCAAATCCAAGGGACTTTTGCACCACATTTTCATCCGCATCGGGTTCGATTTGACCTTTTTCGTTCCTTCGAGCGCTGAGCGGTGTGAAGGATGATTAACACGTCTTTCCGACTCGAACGACTGATAAAGGACTAACCGGAAAAATGTATAGGACAATACAACATCCTCCACGTTCTTGCATGCAGGGTCATCCAAGATGTCCTTATCAATGAAAAAGAGGAGAGGCATATCGACCTCTTCTCCAGCAAGCAGCCTCTGTTCCTCAAAGCAGAAACATTCAACTTTCGAAAAGTAGGGCGCCACCTGCATACGACCAAGATCTTGTCAACATCACACATATATCTTGAAAAAGAACGGAACGTACGCGATCTGGTGTAACGTTGTACGTAGCAATTCCAATAATATCCCTGTCAGAAAGATTCCTGGCTGTATAGAAAGCCAAACTCGTCTCTCCAGGTAGCACATTGACGAACTTCTGCTGTGGAGTGAACTTCCAAGGAAGCTGTTCAGATCTGTCCGCGTTGAAATGGACTTTAATGCGGTGGGCGCCTTCGATGGGCACGAGACGCTCCGGTTCAAATCGGCCAGTGCCTACTTTGGGTGTTCCAGCGAACCCAGTAGCGGCGCAGAACATTCGGTAGAGGGGGACGGCGGCGTAACTGGCGCCGACGGCGACAATGATCTATACGAGAAGAGACGGTGAGTGTGAGGTGTCAGGATATTGAATTGGTGCATACGACGGCGGATGTGTACATGAGAAGAGCCCTGTTCTTGGCAGCATGAACCTCTGCACGCGTCCTGCGCGGGGCCGTGGGGAATGGTTTGGGTGTCGGAAGCGGCGTCGACATATTCCGCCGTAGCCTAAGAGATTCAAAACGGGGCCGGAAGGTCGGTGTGAAGTAGGCGTTCCGCCATAGTGAAGCCTGGACAAGAGGTTCAGCAGAAAACGCGGACCATGAACGGATGGACGACGCACGGATGTCCGGTGAGGGTCAGCTAGAGGCTTCCGACATTGGAATCGCCAAAGGAACATTGGGGGAAGGGACAGACTCAGTCGCGGGCGATCGCAAGTCACGCGTGTGTGCAACATTGATTCTAGTCCTCCATGTCGACGGCTTCGTCCTCCAAGCCACACTCAAACCCAGGTCCCGCTGAGGACGCCGATGTAGATCTCGACAAGCTCCTCAACCGCGAGGCTCGAGCCTTTGAGCGTCAGATCGAGGTCGAGAGAATCCTGAAGGCATTCAAACTCAAGTCTGCATCCTTCCTGCGTACATTGCTTTGCTCGCTGACCGTGCCATGCATTCTACAGCCCATACGATATCCTTGATATAGATGAGTTTGCGACTCAAGAGGAGGTAAAACGCAGATACCGGCAGCTCTCCCTATGTGAGTCTTTCCACCTAGGTGCTCTGAGCGCAAATTAACAGGTTCTCGGGTTTACAGTTATTCACCCGGATAAAACCCCTCATGCTCGAGCGTCTGAAGCATTCGATATCCTGAAAAAGGTAAGGACCTCATCTCGCGACACCTGCTCCACAATTCCATGCCTCACCCACCCCCCAGGCAGAATCGGAACTCTCTGATAAAGACAAACGAGAAGAACTAGACGCCATTATCAAACAGGCCTGCCACCTCATCCTCAAAGCTCTAGAACTTCCTATTTCTACCCCGGTCACTGACCCGCGCCTAAAGAACCTCGAGCCCCCTTTCAAAGTTCGGCTCCGGTTGCAGTCCAAGGAGCTCTTGATAGAAGAAGAAGTCCGGCGGAGAAAGTAAGTGATGCAATAAGCTATGAAAGAACATTGGTGTTCAACCTGCTGGATATACAGAGCAATAAAAATGAATCTGGCGAATGAGGGATTAGAAGCAAGGAAGAAGGACGAAGAGATTGCGAATAGGAAACGCAAAGTACAAGAAGATAAGGTTTGGGAAGGTACGTTGTATTCACTGCTTTCTATCTTGATCAAGTGCCCTGACTCCCTTTCTACCCTCAGATTCTAGAGAGCAGCGTGTAGATAGTTGGCGATCCTTCACGAAAGATACAAGAAAGAAGAAGAAATCAAAGGTAGAAATTCTTGGATGATTCCCTGTCTTTTGCGTGTATGTCGTCTTCTTAATGTGTATAATTGCTTCTGGACTTCATCCGCCTTTTCTCATTCCTGGCTAAGTACTCCACTATTTCGTTGATACGAGCTGATTCCATCGTTTCAAGTTCATGAAGAAGAGGTATTTCTGTAGAAGAACTTCAACATTCCGTTCGTATCATGTTCAATGTCCATTCGATTTCCCTCATGGTTACTCTAGAGCGGGGTATTAATCAGAGTCCCCAGAGAGGTCGATGACGGCTGACGCGGTTTTCGCTAGTACGACGGGTCGATTGGGCTGTCTCGCCCTTTGACTTCCTCCCGGTCTACCCCCACTGAATCCGCCCATACCGTCTTCTTCGGTTCGTCGCCTTACATGTCTAGTGGGAACGGGGAAATTTTCCTTGTCGTCTCCCTCGTCTTCGTCATCTTCGATGGTAATCACGTCTCTGGGTGCGACTCCCGCGAATGAGGAACGTTTAACCTGAGACTGACTTGACGAAGACCACCGAGTTGCAGTGCTATTCCCGCTTGCATAAGCCTCTTTTTCGACAGCGTTGAGCTTCTCTAGTGTCTCGTCGTCGATCTGGAACATGTCATCATCTCCAAAATCATCCGAGCCACATTCTTCTTGATAACTATGTTCCTTTTCCCTCTGTTTTCCTTGGATTATCTCACTGAGAGATTGCGACGCTGGTTAATCCAAGTCAGTTCCAAATCTGCTGTATCTGCAAAAAAAAATGATGGTACGTACTATTTTCCACCCACATTGGGGGCGGATTATCTTTTTCTGTTTCCCAAAATCCATCATGCGGGTTCGGTGAAGGCGGAGGCGAGTCGATGAATAAGGGCCGAGGGGCTGGCATATCCGGAGGGAAGGTTAAACAGACCGGGATTTGCGCTTGAGAATCTGGTGGAGAGAGTACAGGCCGCGAGACTGCCCTGTTTGGAGACAAGACTAAATCGATTACTCTTTTACTGCTGGTTCCAACGTGAAGATCAGGCGTTGAAGTAGCCATGAAATACGATGATGTAGTGCCTTTTCTGGATGAGGAAGCAGAGCTGGAGGCTACAAGGGTGGGGGTTAATGCTGTAAGTGTGGGATCTTGAACGCGGTTTGGAACCCGCCGGCGTCGTGTGTCGAGGTCTTCGTCGTCGTTACGATATCTCGCTAGAGGCGACGGCGGAGGCGAAATTTCTCGTAATGGTGAGCGTACATCTCGGGGTTGCTGATGTGTGGCTGGAACTTGGGCTTCGGCTTGATGATTCTGTGGCTCAGGATCGGGCAACCTTCGTTGTCATATCAGGATCTGTATCTCGGGTTATAGAAGCATTAATCCTCACCCCATCCGTTGACGGAGTCCGTGTGCGAAATCAGCCTGTCGATTCTGGTCGTGGTCGTCGGCGTAACTTCCGATTAAGACTACATTTTTTGGCTCGAGAAAGGCTATCCCTCGACGGATCATCACGTCTTTCAGCAACATCTAAATATATGTGAATTTGAATCGGTAGTTACGCGGTCAAGTACAACCTTGTGACCCAGACGCGTATCTTCAAGAGTCAATTCCGGGAGAGAGCGGTATTCAATGGCAGGCAATACCGTTGTCCCGTCAGACAGATGAAGTTTGAGCATCCCTCGCGAATACTTTGGCAAGGGGCCATCGTCATCGGT
>Ga0307516_10000630_pt1 | contig 47609 bp, 37 predicted proteins | sample 19_EM_MG_FD_203310 | JGI IMG/M metagenome (GOLD analysis project Ga0307516, IMG submission 203310) | Populus trichocarpa ectomycorrhiza microbial communities from riparian zone in the Pacific Northwest, United States - 19_EM | ecosystem: Host-associated > Plants > Roots > Unclassified | place... | reverse complement strand
CCCCCCCCTTCATCGCTCTGCTCAGAAGTGTTAGGCCCTGTTTGGGTGAAACGGACGTCCGTCGTTCCGTTCCCTAGGTGTGTCTGTTCGCAAGCTGTGAACGGACGACACACTCGAACGGACAAAAGCATCGGCACTGTTTGGCATACACCATCCGTTGTTGCCATGTAAAGATCCCCGTCACCCCATCAAAAAAGTAACTTCAACACATCGCGACTGAACACATACCGTATTATCTCACTTAAGAGGTACACCTATAAACGCCACAGTTATAGGTACTAGCGTGTACTAGCGCGCGCTAGGGCGTTTAAGGACTGGCGCAATATCAAATCGGGCTTGACTGAATTTCACCAATATGGCATCCCGCCCACCTACTACACATACATAGCAACACAGCACCCACAATCTAACTAAAAACCATCTCTGTGCTAATGGAAGTCGTAATCAAGACCATCTTCATCCTCATCCTCATCACCCTCAGTGTCGGTAATTTGCGGGAAAGAAATGACATGACTGTACTGAGGTTTCCCTGCCAGACTAGTAATTCGTCGTATTCCTACAGCTGGTACTACATCGCGACATGCAGCTGACTCTGCGGTAGGGGGTACGACCGGTACTGTGGTTTGAGGTGCGGCTGGGGATGTGGCTGTGACAGTAGCGTTGGGAGCTGCTACGCGAGCGGATGCTGGGTTCTTGCCATGGCCACGGCCTCGAATCGTGCAACCTGCCCTGTCATGGCTGGACACGCCGCGTACCTGACAGCATAGACAGTGTCTTCACTACCATCTCGCAGTTGTGAATTCCGCCGGTTGAAACATAGAAAATTGATGATCATCTCACAGTGCTGTGCCGGTGTTTCCTGAGCTTAGTTTTTGATGATACGAAGTGTGATATCAGTGGGTGAAGGAACCGAGAAAACCAGCCATCTGAAAAGTGGAATTCAATAGTTCAATGAGGATAGATCTCTGCAAATAGCCGCTTCGACGTACGTTCAAACCACTTGCAACGTCCAATCCATCCCATTTTTCGCCGTTCCTCAAATGCGACACATAGTTGTTTCTCAAGTTCCTTCCACCGCGGGTTGCTGCGCTGTATACGTACAGTATGTCGATTCGCTTGAAGCTGCAATGCTTCGTCCTGAAAACCTCGATGATTAGTAATCTACACTAATAGCCTGATAGTCTCGCAGCATACCTTCTTCCGTTTTACCACCTGGTTCCTTTGCTTGAGCCCGAACCGTACTCGAACCTCCTTACATATAGGTTTCCATTTCCCACCATTCCTGTCATCCACCTGTCTGTGTTCTGCCCAGGACAATACCCGGAGCTTAAACTCAACTGCTCTGCATCACTTAGCTCTAGAAGGAGTGGCTGCCAGCAGAGGAACCCAGCAAGGGGCCACAGAGATTGGGTGTTTTCGAGGTCCTGGTCGTTGTTTGAATTTAACTGGTGTACGATTGCTTGGGGTTTGAGGGGTATCGGCAGTTGGCTGTAAGGAGGCCGGCGAGAAAATCGTCGTAAGGAGGGTTACTGGCTGCTCGGAGCCTGATACTTGATCGTCAATAATGGATGGCCGCATTGTTCATTTAAGCTGTAGAGATACAGCGTAGTCGGTGATACTACCAGCTGTATCCCCCTATTCAGTGGAGCTGAGGTACCTTCAGGCTGATCACCTGACATCTGAAAAATGCTCAGTGCGCTAACCGTAAATGCTCTAGCGCGCGCCAGCGCGTCACAACCTATAATAGTGGCGTTTATTGGGTGTACCTCTTAAGTGAGATAATATGGTAGTATTGTCACTTTACTTGCCGGTATTGGTGGTGCTGGTGGCCGTCAGAGTGGCTACCATCACCCCAGATGGGAATTTTCACTACGCCGCCAGACTCAAATTCCAACTAGATAGAGAATGTGCCCCCGATCGGTGCCAAAAACAGTCGGGTGCAGCACTCATCCGCAACAAGTCCCGGATCTTGGAGCAGTCCTTCCCTCTTACAGCCCTTCTCCGCACCCTCTCCTCACAAGAATTTGATTCTTCGGCTACGGCGTCCAACGAGGGTTGAGGGTTTGATCGATTTTTTTTTTTACTTCATCATCTTGGCATACGGCCAATATAGGTCATGGCTGTGTATTAACTCCCTGCTCTTCGCTCTGAACTAGCCGGAGAGTTGCGGATTGGCCTCCTTCAACTCACACCAAGGTAAGACGAAGGAAACACAAAAAGAAAGGAAACCATGCATTTTCTCCACCTGCTACTCGTCTGGAGAATGGCTGTCCGTCTCTCTCCTCTACTCTTTCTGCTGGCAGAACCGCCCTACCCACATCGGCATTAAGGAGAGGATAACTTCCGGTCACAGCTCATCTGCGAAGATCTGCCGGCTGGCCGCAGGCCGCTGCTCTCGCCCAGTCGCCGAATGGATTTAGCCCCAGGGCCCAGGGTATCCTGGGCATCTCCCCACCGGCTGCAGTTCTTAAGCGCATCCTCCCGAGGAGTCACACCACCTACAGTTGTCACCAGGCCAACTGCCGATCCGTTTAGGGTGCGTGCCAACCAGTGAGTAGCCCAACTTGCGCTAGTAAAACGACCAGCTGTGCGCCCATCCGACTCGGCTGCGATCCGATCAACCCTTTGTTATCCCCCGACGTTTGTACGCAGCAAGTCTAATTCCCTACCGCGACCAAGGCAAGTCTTCGGTCCACTTCTTTTCCGGAATCGGCCACTCACTAGGGCTAGACTCCTCGATGGCCATTTTGGTAAGGCTGCCCGGGCGTCTTTGAAGACCGTGACCAGTCCGAGTAAATGCTGCTTCATCCGCTCACTGGCTATCCCCAACGCGCATGTGATTGCGGTACACTCTGGGTCACTGGCATCCTGGTTGTAGCCCATGAGTTCAAACAACCTTTTTTTTCTCATTAACAACATGCGTCCTATTTGGATCATGTCACTACATGCAGTCAGTTTGCGTCCACTGTTCTATCGGCACATTGTGGCTCTCCCATACTCTCCACTCGGGTCTGACGTAAGAATAAGAGAAGAGAGTTCGAACGAGTGGATACTCGCCTCAATATCAAGAAAACAGGTTACGGTAGAGATATATGGGTGGAGATGGTAGACAGTAGATTCGATAACCCTCCTCTTTCCAGGTGGCAGAGACATCCCTATTTATATGATCGTCTCCGACTTCCTCCGTGCCCAGTTTCTTGCCACCAAAGACACCCGACACAGAATCCGCATGGACTGCCTCTTCTGCATAGTCGCCACTGTCTTATGCACTGATGCGCGGTATCGCCACCGTCTTATGCACTGATGCGCGGTGTTGCCACCATCTTATGCACCGACGGCGTCAACTCATCTTCTCATCTTGACACTTCCCCTCTTGCTGCGTACTGTTGAAAAAACAGAGCAGCAAGTAAGCAACAAAAGACAGCAAGACAGTAAAGTCAACCTCATAAAGCAAATCCCCGCTGGCCTCATTAAAACCTCTGCAGTAGCAAAACCTCGTGGGAAAAAACTGATCTGCTAGAGGACAAAAGAGTGCCAGCTCAACGCAAGTACAACAATGCGCGAGTAAACAGACAAAACGCAACAAAGACAAGCAGTAACCTTGCTAACGCCGTAGCCCAATACCCTGTGTGAAGAATCCGTGCTTCCCTGGTCCTAGCGCCTTCGTCGTGATGTCCGCTAAGTTATCGTCGGTGGATACGCGGGAAAACTCTAGGTTTCCAGAGGCGTGAAGGTCGCGACAGAGATGGAGCTTGACGTCGATATGCTTGTTTCTGCTCTTCCCATACCCAGCTGCTAGGATATTTTTCAGGACACCGTTGGAGTCGGTAAAGATAGGGAGAGGAGGTTCGAGGTTTCCAACAATATCCATGTGTAGCTTGGCTAGCCACTGGGCTTCGCGAGCAGCTTCTGAGCAGGCAACGTATTCGGCTTCCGTGGTTGAGAGCGATACCGTTTTCTGCTTGTACGACTTCCATGAGACTGGTCCGTTGTAGGCTTTGAAGACATATCCTCCCTGTGACTTTCTTCCGTCGATATCTCCTGCAAAGTCGGAGTCTGTAAAGCCAACAAGAGGTTTCGAAGTGGTGGATGTACAAGGGAATACGAGCTTGAGGTCGGCGGTATGTTTGAGGTACCGGAGGACGCGTTTTGCCGCTGATAAGTGGGACGTGTACGGTTTTTTGCTGTAGCGGCTGAGGGCTGAAACCGCAAAGGCTATGTCGGGTCGTGTTGCGGAGGCTGCGTACGATAGGCTACCGACAATGCTTTGGTAGTGCCTGGCATCGACTTCTGCTTCCCCTTTTGGCTCGGCCTCGAGTCTTATCTTATCGTGGAGAGGGGTGGTGACAGGATTTGCGTCGTCCATTCCAAAACGTTTGAGGATTGTTCGGATGTATTTGTTCTACCCGAGGGAAATCACACCGGAGTCGTGCCGCTCTATTTCCAAGCCTAGGAACTGTTTCGCTTTTCCGAGGTCGGTCATCTTGTATTCTTTCTTCAGTGCCGCCTTGAGGTCTTCTGCAGCTTTGGAGGCTGATGGCGGGTAGAATATCTGGGTGTCGTCAACGTAAAGGAGGAGGAAGACACCAGAGCGGAGGTATAGATTCTCATCAGCATGGGCACGTATACAGCCAATTGACAGGAGGAACTTGTTGATGGTGGAGTGCCATAGGAGGGGCGCTTGCTTAAGGCCATAGAGCGCCTTGTTGAGCTTCAAGGAGCCGTTCATGAAAATTGATAGCCCTGGAGTCTCAGAGTTCCTATCCAGTGTCCTCACACTCTCGGAGTTGCTGTCCGGCGTACTCACACTCTCGGAGTTGCTGTCCGGCGTTCTCACACTCTTGGAGTTGCTGTCCTGTGTACTCACACTCTTGGAGTTGCTGTCTGGCGTACTCACACTCTTGGTCCTACTCACAGCTGAATGTGACTTGGCGCGTAAGTTGTGAGTAGATTTGTGAGTAGATTTGTGAGTAGAGCCGGCCGGGAGCGGCTCATTGATCAGCCACTCGATACCTTCTGGAAGCTGCATGTATACGTCCTTGTCGATTGCTGGATTCAGGAACGCAGTGATGACGTTGAGCTGATCGATTTCCCATCCTCCCTGGGCAGCACAACTCATTAGATAACGAAGAGTAGGCAACTTACTGACTGGAGCATATGTCTCCTCAAAGTCAACACCTTCTACCTGTTCGTATCCTTTCATAACAAGCTGAGCTTTATATCTTAGAGTACCGTCAGAGTTCATCTTGGTCTTATATACCCCCTTGCACCCTATAGGCTTGCTGTAGGTATATTCCACCGGAGTAAAAGTATGGTTCTCCAACAGAGATGCGTACTCCTGCTGCATAGCAGCCTTCTACTGACGCTGAAGAGGGCTATTCATAGCTTCTCTGTACGATTGTGGGTCGTCATCAGTCGATACCTCAGCAGCTAGGGTTGTACCGGCCCTGGCTGCCCGTCTTGACTGGCTCCTGGTCAGCATGCGAGGCTGAGAAGGAGAAGCATTTGGAGCCCCGTCGGGCACGCTTTGTGTATCTAGTGCAGATGCTTCTTCCACTGAACCCATTCCCACTGGAAGGGGTATTGTGTTTTCACGTGGATCTAGCACAGATGCTCCTTCTACTGACCCCATTCCTGCTGGAAGGGGTATTGTGTTTTCGCGTGGATCTAGCGCAGATGCTTCTTCCACTGACCCCATTCCCACCGGAAGGGGTATTGTGTTTTCGGGTGGATCTTCTATCACTTCGGTGATCATTGGATCCTCTTCCGGCAGTCCGATGTGGATCGACACTATGCTTATTGTCGGCCATGCATGATGTATAGGCCATCTGGCTCTCATCGAAGTAGACATCCGAGCAGTTGATGGCCTTGCCGAAATCGGGATCCCAAATTCACCATATCTTGGTGGTGTCATGAACATATCCGAGCATCATACAGGCTTTTGCGCGGGCACCCATCTTTGCATCCATTGTTTGACATTTCAGGATATGCTTCCACACCACACATCCGAAGCGCCGAAGATGATCCAGCGTAGGTATATCCTCGGCCGATGTCGTATCGTCTTGTTCCGGCCTCGTACTCACACCTTGTGAGTTGCCATCGAGGGCTATGCTCACATGCGAGTCGCCGAGTGCCGTACTCACACGCTGTGAGTTGCCGATTGCCGTATTCACATGCCGTGAGTCACGGAGTGTCGTACTCACACGCAAGTCGCTGAGCGCCGTGCTCACACCCAAGTCGCCGAGCGCCATACTCACACGCGAGTCGCTGACTACCGTACTCACACGCGAGTCGCCGAGCGCCGTACTCACACACGAGTCACCGAGCTCCGTACTCATGCTGTTACACCTGAAAATATCTCGAGTACATAGCTACGCCAAGAGAGGAGTACGTAAGGATAGACGGAAACGCACTCAGAGAGTCTAGGAGGGAGATAAGGTCCGGAGATGAACTTACAGCCGAGACGGACCTAAGACACATATCTCCGGAGATGAGGGGAAGATTGCAAACGACGAAGTGTTTGGGCTATGACCCCTCCCCCGAAAGGAGGGGATGCCACGTCGCCTGCTGATCGCGCACGGACCGCCGGACTTGGGCTATGACCCCTCCCCCGAAAGGAGGGGATGCCACGTCACCTGCTGATGGCGCACGGAAGAGAGTCTGGTAGGGAATGCACCCCGCCCGCTTGCATGAAACCTCATCTCCCCTTATCTACACCCTGCCAGGGCCAATGAGTCGCCCATGAGGTCCATGCACCTCGGGGGAATCCAAATCCGAGTTACCATCTCTCACGTCGACTTTGCTCGGATATAAGATAGAGGTTTTCCATCCCGACGGAAGGAAAAACAGCACGAATATCATCACCAACACTACCACACACTACCACCGAAACCCACACACAAGATCTAAGATTATTCTGCTGTGAATTATCGAAAGTAGCCTGATTACCTTTGATTCTCTCTACACTCCGGTTACGATACAACCCCAGTGTCACACTATAATCTTGATCTCAAATCACGCTACTTTCATGACTTACTTCGACGACACCTACTTCGAAGACCACCTTTACCTACTTGAATTATCTACCTTCCTGGAACCTAGATCTCAATACTTCCTCGACTACACCTTTCAGTCAATCGACGACGAAATCTCCAAGTACGAGTGGTGGGAAGAATTCTTCGACAGACCTAAGCCGATCTACGAAACAATCGAGTGCACCCCATACCATTGGTATACCCAGCAGTGGTGGAACTGTGCACTACTATCCCAACCGGCCAACTTCGACGAAGACGAACTCTTCGACCTGTTCGATTACCACTTCAACTACGACTCAACCATCCACAGCGGAGACTTCCTTGACCTGTATTAAGCAATGACGACCTCTTCAGACTTGAACATGCTCCGGCTCGAGGCCCCCCGTGACCTGCTCCAAATTACCGACGGAACACCAAGACCGGAACAAGTGGTGGAAATAGCCAATCCCGCACTCTGGGTTAGAACCCTGGTGCGCCAGCAACAGCAGGCCAAAAGCGACTTACAATGGCTTACGGAGCTGTGCGGCAATCCTTACGATAGAACTGACCGACGAACGAGGGAGATCGAGCAGGTCTACCAAACCTTAGCAGAAGGCACGAGGTACATATATGACTGAGTCAACGCTAACGAGAAAATAGCAGAGGAATGGATATGCAGTGAGCTGTCGAGCACAGCAAACACGTACCAATCCCTTGCCAGGAACGTCTGCCAAGCCATCATCAAGCGCACCAATGAGGCCAACGAGCGACAAATATGTCAGGCCACTCAGCTGGCTCGGGTAAACAATGCCCTGTCCTTCCTGGTGGAAGCTAACATGGCCCGAAATCAACATCTGGCCAACTTTCAGGGGAATGTAGAACTATGGGTGACTGCACACCAGAACCGGGTATCCACCCTGGAGAACCAACTCCGGGAGGCGAGAGCAGAAATCCAACGCATTGCGACCAGGATCCCGCTACCCGCAACACCACCGGTGCCAGCGGGACCACCTGCATGGAGAAGCCCCGTCCGGCAGACCAGTACCAGCGCCCCATCGGCCCACTCGCAACCAGCGCTAGGAAGCCCGCTACGCCTAAACCCGAGACCGATGCTCCGACGACAGAGACCCCCGGCGGTACCGACAACGCCAGAAATGAGGCAGCAGCTGGAGCAACTCAGGCGCCACATGTCCCCAAGGCCACAAGCACCGGAGCTCGCGGTAGGGCAAGGAGGAAATCCCCCCTCGACACCACCCGGATCGTCAGCAGGACCTCCTTCGGGCCCGCCGTCCGAACCACCCCGACCGCCTTTCCGGCATCTCCGTTCTCCTTCGCCACCTAGGAACCCTGCGCCTACAATTACCACGCAGGACCTCATACGGCTTGTGGCAGAAGGAGTCGAACGGGCTCGACAAGACCGACCGGCGCGACCCGAACAGGGCAATATCGTCCGATTAAAAATGAAGAACCCGGAAGCCTTTGATGGAAAGAGCTCGACCGCCTTCAATCAGTGGTGGGAAGCAGTCACCATGTTCCTTGGGTTCTACCCGGAAACAGGGGATCAACAGAAAATTGCCTGGGTGGGGACCATACTTTCAGATACGGCTCTAGTATGGCACGTACAGCGCTTCTGGGAGCTAAAGGGAAATGCCACCTGGGTCAACTACGCGGAAGCCATCCAAGCAGAATATCGCAACGAAAGGGAAGCAGCCGATGTCCAACTCAAACTAGGGCAGCTAAAATACCAGGGATCGATCCGTACTTACCTTACCAAGTTCCGGGCCCTGAACAACTTCGCAAAGGTAACGGGGGAAGGCCTGCGAGAGAAAATCGACCTAGTGATGCCGGACAGCATCCTGGACATGCGATTCAACCAGAACCCGGACAAGCCCACAGACGATGAAGCCTTCATGAGCGCCACCTACCGAGCAGGAATCCAGGTTGAAAAGAAAATAGCGCTCAAAGCGGCTAGAGAAGCTTCGAAAGGAGGGCCCGCCCCAAGGCAAGAAGGAAAGAAGGACAATAAACGAAGGGAAGAAGGGAAAAAGGACAACCCAGGCAAAAAAGGACCGGAACAACGCACCGAATAAACCCGGGAATGGTGGGGAGGAAAGAACCACTGGGGCTCAAAGGAGGAAGCCCTGAGAGGAGTTCCGCAAAAAGAACAAGAAGCGTACTTCCAAAACCGTGACGATTGCTGGCGATGCGGACGACCCGGGCGCCGAACCTTCGAATGCTTCTCGTTCAACATGTTGCAAGGAACCGCGCTACCAAAAGCCCCTTGGAAAGCAGCGGCAGCTGGACAAAAACGGGGAAGAGAAAATGAGAAGGACGAGGAGGCCCCTGCCACCAAACAACAAAAAGTCACGGTAGTGGAGACCATGGAAACGGATGCTGTAGCACCGTTGTGGGAAGAATCCGACTCGGATTTTTGAAAGGTCGGGAACAGCCGCAGCCCAAGACCTCGACGAAAATATGCGGCCTATCTAAGAAACGAAAGAACAGGGAACCAAGCGCTGGAACTCCGCCAAAGAAAAGAACAGTCTACGACTGCACACGCCCGATCATCACCATGATACTACATGTAAGGGAGAAAGAACACCAGATCCGGGTACTACTGGATACCGGTTGCTCCGTTGCGCTCCTCAATCAGCAGACAGTAGAGAAGCTCGGGATTAAGAAGAAGGCGCATCAGCAACCTCACAGCATAGAGAATTACACCGGGGAAAGTGTCAAAGGAGCAGGGCAATTTTATACGGAACCCATGCTCCTCCAACACCGAAAACATTACTCCAGGGAGAAATTCGAAATCTCACCAATGGAACCAGAAATCGCCACCTTCCTCCCTTTTTACTGGATAACAACACATCCACCACAAGGCGCCTGGACGAACCAGGAAATAAGGTTCAACAGTGCCAGGTGCCTAGCCAGCTGCACCAGGTTCGAAACCGGTGAGTTCTCCCTGTCATGGGACGAAGAGGTCGCAAAAAACCCCCAAGCCCAGATCATCGGTTATGTATCGGCCGTCAACGAAGACGTGAGGGAACAAGTCCCTATGGAATTCCGACCGTATCTGGGAATAATGGGAAAGGAGCCGGCGGACGCCCTCCCCGAGCATCGACCCTACGACTGCAAGATCAACCTCAGAGAAGGCGAGACAGCACCCTGGGGACCCATCTACCCACTATCAGAAGAGGAACTCCAAACGCTTCGGGAATGGCTGAAGGAGATGGAACAAACAGGGAAGATCAAACGCTCGACATCCCCTGCCGGATCACCAATACTCGTTGTCCCCAAGCCACACGGAAGAGGGCTACGCCTGTGTGTCGGCTACCAAGCACTGAACAAAATAACGATTCCGAACCGATACACGCTACCACTCATGCAGGAACTACAGGTCCGGGTCCAAGGAGCGCAGTGGTTCACAAAACTAGATCTGAAAAACGGATTCCATCTCATTCGAGTCAAGGAAGGGGACGAATGGAAGACGGCATTCAGAACCCGATACAGATTGTTTGAGTTCCAAGTAATGCCCTTTGGCCTAACCAACGCCCCATCCACCTTCCAAGATATGATGAATCACATCTTATCGGATCTACTAGATGTCGGAGTTTTGGCATACATGGACGACATATTAATCTACGCCAAAACCGAAGAAGAACACGACCGCCTGGTTAAGGAAGTCTTGGAAAGACTGCAGGCCCATGGGTTAGCAGTCTCCCCAGAAAAATGCGTCTGGAAAACTCAGGAAGTGGAGTTCCTGGGTTATGTTATTGGGAGAAATGGAATCGCAATGTCTCAAGAAAAGGTGGAAGCAGTACTGAGTTGGGAGGAACCCAAATCTCTGAGCGAGACCCAGTCCTTCCTAGGGTTTGCTAACTTCTACCGACGATTTATTAAGGACTACTCGAGAGTGGCGCGACCCCTGACAGAATTAACGAAAAAAACGGAAAAATGGTCATAGAATCCCAAGGCAGGAAAAGCCTTTAACGAGCTAAAAAAGCGATTTACGATGGCACCAATCCTGGCCCACTTCGACGCCCAACGACCAGTCATTATCGAAACTGACACCTCGGACTTTGCGTTGGGAGCAGTTCTATCGCAAAAAGACGAGGAAAACCGACTACACCCAGTGGCGTTCCACTCGAGGAAGTTCCAATCCGCGGAAATCAATTACGAAATCCACAATAAGGAACTCTTAGCGATAGTGGACGCCTTCAAACATTGGAGGTGCTATTGTGAAGGAGCAACGCACCAAGTCCAGGTATATTCGGATCATTAAAACTTGGAATACTTCACAACAACTAAAGTCTTGAATCGACATCAAGCACGACGGGCGTAGGAGCTAGCCGGTATCGACTTCAGAATCTATTACTGACCAGGAACGCAAAACAGGAAGCCAGACGCGTTGTCAAGGCGTTCGGAGTACCGCCCCGAAAAGGGGGGGGTAGAAAACCAGCCGATCACGACGATTTTGGGAAAAAATAACCTCCAAGACCGTCTAACGCGATCATTCGTCTGTTCCTCGGCATGGCTGTCATCACTCCTGGAAAGAAAGTGGACGAAGGAATTCCTGGCAGACATCAGGGAAGAGGGGAAGAAGGACGAAGCCTATGAACAGGCGAGGAAACAGGAAACGGCGACGGAGGAACCGTCGCCGAAGGACCGAAGGGTCCAGGAATTAAGTTGCGAGGACAACCTACAGTACCGACGGAACCTGCTCTGGATACCGAAGGGCCTGGTGCAGAGGATTATGGAATCGGAACATGACACAAAGGTGGCGGGAAACATGGGGCAGGACAAAACCATCGAACTAATCCGACGAAACTTCTGGTGGCCAAAAATGAACGAACGAAGCATCGACTTTGTCAGAAGCTGCCCCAAATGCCAACGGAACAAGGCGTCCCGACACCAACCCTATGGGATGTCCTCGCCGCTAGAACTGCCCTACGCCCCATGGCAATCCATAGCAATGGACTTCATTACGGAACTCCCGGTCTCGGAAGGCTGCGACCAGCTATGGGTGATCATTGACCGATTCACCAAGATGGCGCACTTTCTCCCCTTGAAAATAGAGGGAAAGACAGCGGCAAATCTGGCCGTCATCTTTGGCTGAGAAATATGGAAGTACCACGGCCTCCCCGCTGATATTGTGTCAGACCGTGACTCCAGGTTTACCTCGGAAACCTGGAAGGAGTTCCTACGACTCTCGGGAATCCGGCCCTGAATTTCAACCGCGTTCCATCCGCAGACCAACGGACAGATGGAACGACTCAACCAGACGATCAAAGCCTACCTCCGGGCATTCGTCGGCAAGGAGCAGGACGACTGGGTATGCCTACTGCCAATGGCCGAGTTCGCCTACAACAACTCGACCACCATGGGCAAAGGTATGTCTCCGTTTTACGCTAACTATGGCTTCCACCCAGTGGCCATGAACCCAGCGTCAACGGAACCTCTGAACCCAGCGAGCCAAGTCTATGCCCACTGGATGCAAGCTGTGCACAACGAATCCCGGAAAGGGCTAGAAGACGCACAGAAACGAATGCGCCGATACACCAACCGGGCGCTAAAGGAACCCCCAGCATACCAAGTGGGAGACTTGGTGATGCTCAATGGGCGCAACATCAAAACGCGCTGCCCCACGAAGAAACTGGACCACAAGAATCATGGTCCCTTCCAGATTGAGAAAATCATCTCCCCTCTGGCCGTCCGCCTTACGCTGCCCAAGAAATGGAAGATCCACAACACCTTCCACGTTTCGCTGCTTGAACCCTACCGAACCAGCGAGCACCGAGCACCACCGGACCCGTCAAAGTGCTCCGAGAGGCTGACGACATCGAACAATCGGAGGAATACGATGTCGACGAAGTTATGTCCTCGATCGAACACGGCCGAGGAAATAACAAAAGAATCCTATACCTCGTCAAGTGGCTTGACTATCCAGAACAAAAAGACTGGACGGAAGAACCATTTGACAACTTTTCAGTAGGCGGCTTGGAGAAACTCTGGGAGTTTCACCAACGAAATCCAGATGCGCCGAGGGACTACCGGCTCACGGACGCCTATACGGGATGACCATAAAAGGGCCCGACGAAGCACAAGCGGTAGTAGGGATGAAGGGGTTGGAGGACTTCTTCTCACGCGCACCTATAACAACCCGAAGAAAGACCCGCTTCGCGGGCACCGATCCCACCAGTACAGCAAAGCCGCCGACCTGGTGCCCAACGAAGAGTGCACGCAAACGAAAAACGTTGAGAGTCAGGAAAACCGTTCAGAACAGACGTATCGACCTCTTGGCGACCGACTCAGACCGGCAGAACCGGCAAAGGCGGCACATAAGCGGTGAAGCGAGTCCCCGACAGCGCCGTCACTGCTCTAGCATACTAGTCTCCCCCCAGAAGGACGTGGACGCGGTCACTGCCGAGTATACGGGTTACTAGCACGAAGGACACCATGCCTCTCCCGATTCCCTGGGCCGACTACGACCCCGGAACCCCACCGAGCCAGCCAAGCCTTGACACAGTGCGGCGGCGAGTACAACTCAATATGACACGACAGTATGAGTACGCACTGGCCTACTCAGAGGGCCCAGTCATTCCGACGGGTTACAGAGTCCTGTCCTGATCCGGTGACTGGGAGGGCTGTAGGGGTGGAGGACTACAGTCACGGTAAGTGGCGCCACGAGAGTCACGGCAAACCGCATTACGAAAGATATCACACTAGAAAACACCCATCCAGAAAGAGACGGGCTACCTAGATAGAAAGATAAAGTGTTAGCGCTTGGGACGAGGCTAAGGGAGAGGGGAGGTAGTGTTACACCTGAAAATATCTCGAGTACATAGCTACGCCAAGAGAGGAGTACGTAAGGATAGACGGAAATGCACTCAGAGAGTCTAGGAGGGAGATAAGGTCCGGAGATGAACTTACGGCCGAGACGGACCTTAGACACATATCTCCGGAGATGAGGGGAAGATTGCAAACAACGAATTGTTTGGGCTATGACCCCTCCCCCGAAAGGAGGGGATGCCACGTCGCCTGCTGATGGCGCACGGAAGAGAGTCCGGTAGGGAAAGCACCCCGCCCGCTTGCATGAAACCTCATCTCCCCTTATCTACACCCTGCCAGGGCCAATGAGTCGCCCACGAGGTCCATGCACCTCGGGGGAATCCAAATCTGAGTTACCATCTCTCACGTCGACTTTACTCGGATATAAGATAGAGGTTTTCCGTCCCGACGGAAGGAAAAACAGCACGAATATCCTCACCAACACTACCACACACTACCACCGAAACCCACACACAAGATCTAAGATTATTCCGCTGTGAATTATCGAAAGTAGCCTGATTACCTTTGATTCTCTCTACACTCCGGTTACGATACAACCCCAGTGTCACACACGCGCTGTGAGTTGCCATTTCGGTACAGCCAACGATGGCGTTTGAGCACCTTCTATGGCCTTTTCCCGTCCAGGGACTGATTCGGAGTTCTTCGATGCAGATAGCAAGAGGTGTTGATGGCCTCGGCCCAGAACTGCATGGGGGCTTGAGAATCAAGCATCATGGCCCTTGCCTTCTGGGTTAGGACTCCGATCATCCTTTCCTCGATGCCGTTCTTGTGTTGCGTATGTGGTGGACATGGCTCAAAAGCAATGCCTTGAACGGCGAGGATGCTGCGGAAGTTTTTGTTGTTGTATTCACCGCTTCTATTGTCTGAGCGAAACCTTCTAATATCGTATCCCCAGCCATCCACTTTGGCTTGAAACCATTGAAAGGCTGCAGTGCAGGTTTCGGCTTGTTTGTCAGGTAGGACGGTAATCTCTGTATGACGAGAGTAGTCATTGACGTAGATGATGAAGTATTGAGCGCCGCCTGCCGAGCGTGTAGCAAATGGTCCACATAGATCTGAGTGGACTAGCTCGAAGGGTATGGAGGTTCTTTGAACTGGAAAGCGGATTATCTCTCTTTGAAGCTTTGCCTGCATACATACCTCACAGGTACTGCCATCGTCCACATAACCGTTGATAATGGACTTTATCGCTGCGTCTCCAAGGTGGCTGAGACGTTTGTGCCATATCCTTGATTCGGCGATCGATAGCTTTTTCTTCCCTTTCGAGGTGACGAGGGCTGTGAGTATTGAGTCAGGGGCAGAGCGACTGGTATCGAGCTCATAGAGCATGCCGTTCTTTTGCCCTGTCATTATAACTTTTTGGTTGGTGGGATCGCTGATGAGACATCTTCCAGTTTCGAATGAGGTGCGATAGCCATGGATGTCGAGATCTCCCACTGAGAGTAGCGAATAATGGAAAGTTGGTAGGTGTAAGGCATTGATCCAGTGGTTTTGTACTTGAACAAGGCCTTTATGGGTGGCCTGAACCACAGTGTTGTCGCCCAGCCTTATATCGATTGGTTGCAATAGACGGGAGTAGGTTCGGAATCGGTTCTGAGAGCCGTTGCACATGTGATGTGAGGCTCTGGAATCGATGATCCACATTGAGGATGCTTTCTCGGCGGCCAACGCAAAGTAGCTGGTTTCGAAGGTGTTTTCACCGTAACTTGTCAACGCTTGGCTCATTTCGTGGCCGGTTAGTCAATCTAGATTGGAGCAGAGAATATCCTCTTTGACATCGGCTGCCATGGCTCTTCCCTTAGAGCCAAATTGTTTCTGGTTTCTCCTGGCTTTGAATTCTTCCGTTCTCTTCTTGAGCGGGCAGTTTCTCTTGGTATGTCCAGTTTGCCAGCAGTGCCAGCATTCGATGTCATCTCGAGAGCGCTTTCTTCCACTGGTTTGCTGGCCATCCTTGAACTTACCAGAGGTCTTCTGGGCATTCTGTTTCTTTCGGCAGTCATTGATATGGTGTCCCTTCTTCTTGCAATACTTGCAAACTGGAGTCTTTCCACCATTGGAGTAGAGAAGGGTTCCGGCCGTGTTGTTTCCAGGATCACCGATTTGATTGTTGGCTAGGTGGTTCCTTTCGAATTTGCAGAGTTCGTCAATAGTGTCTTGCACCGAGATAGTGCTCTTCTTCTTACATAGGTCATGGGTTGTTTGGGTGAATATGGGGCCTACATTATTGAAGAGGTGCTGGAGCAGGATGGAATCCGATATCGCTTCATCGGTTCCATCGACAGGATCGCGGTATTGCAGCAGGCGTTCGCAGTAGTTGCTCATACGTTCACCTGGGTGAGGTTTGACGGTGTACAGATTGCCCGCGTGGATGGAACGTTGCGTTTGGGAATCGGTTCTGTTGAACTGGTTCCCGAGGGTGACCCACATCTCGGCTGGATCCTCCATACGACGGAGCTGTTTTTGGATCGTACTGTTGACGGAGAAACAAAGGAGGTTCTCCACGTCATCTTTTCTCTGCTTGAAGGATTCGATGGCAAGCTCAAGGTTGGCGAGAGTAGGAGGTGTTTCGGTTGGCTCCTTTTCCTCGCCAGTGACGATTTCCCACGCTCTCATTGACTTGAGAATGCTTTTGACGTTCATCTTCCAATCAATGTAGTTCGTCAGGTTGAGGCGTTCGATAGATCCCCAGTTGGTGCGGTGGACATCCTTCTTGATGGTATCGGTGGCAGACATTGTCATGATGTTTGATCGGGTGTTTTTTTTTTTTTTGGTGTTGAGGCTTAAAGAAAAAAAAGGTTTGTTGGACAGGGATGTCTAGTGCTAAGGCTGGTTGGGGGCAACGAGATTCTTTGGATAGATAGAGGTTTTTTTTTTTTTTTGATAGAAGCGATCAATCCGGGCTCATAACCTATCAAGAAAACAGGTTACGGTAGAGATATATGGGTGGAGATGGTAGACAGTAGATTCGATAACCCTCCTCTTTCCAGGCGGCAGAGACATCTTTATATACATGATCGTCTCCGACTTCCTCCGTGCCCAGTTTCTTGCCACCAAAGGCACCCGACACAGAATCCGCATGGACTGCCTCTTCTGCGTAGTCGCCACCGTCTTATGCACCGACGCGCGGTGTCGCCACCGTCTTATGCACCGACGGCGTCGACTCATCTTCTCATGACACTCAAAAATCCCACATAAGCGAGTGCGATTTCGTGATGCTCGTCGAATCCGACCGATTTGTGGCGGCCGTGCGGATCGAGGCGTTCCGCCGGCGTCGCGTTCGTGCAGGTTCGGGCACCTGTGTTTGGTGAGTGTTTCTATGAATGAGCCGGGGGTGTTGCGCCACCCTCGCGATGGCGAGATCCGATGTAACCCGTCGGGGTTGTAGGACATTGTGCTCGGTACCTCCTCTACCAGACCACTGAAATCCTCTATGTACGGCACGTTTACTTCTCCGCCGGTGATCTCTCGGAAGGTGCACTTGTCATGAGTGAGGGGGAGGGGGGGCGGCGGGGGCCGGTCGAAGCGGGGCGACGAGACAGTAACAGCACCGCAGGCTCAGTCAATGGCGGACGTCTACTTCTGACGCCAGGGAGGAGGCGCAGGCAAAGAACTACAGCCTTTCCTCCACCGCTGCTCCAGCTCCGTACCTACCCACCGCTCTGACCCCTCCATCACGTTTAAGGTTCGCAAGACACCTCGGGAGAGGCATTGCGCGTGTCTCAGCCCGCTCTGAGTAGTTCAGCCATTCCACCCCGCGGAAGTCTGGCTCCCGCCACAATCTTAGCTCACTCATCGGCCTTTCCGTTGCCGGCGATTTCCATTGTGCGCTGGTCTCCACCGAATCTCAGTGGTGGTGCCCGGACTGGCCCTTCGCAGCGTGGCGACGTGCTCCCTTGCCTGAAGCGTGTACTGCTGGCCGGTGCCCGGCTCCTCCGAAGGCATCCCCCCGAAGGCGGCTAGGGCATCCGTGAAGATCGTGACTCGTTCCGGCGTAGTCTGTCCTCGCGAAGCCGATTCCAGCGCCCTTGCAAGGACGGCACACTCCGTGACGTAGGCCTCCTGGCTGCAGCCCATAGTTTTGATGCCTCCCAGGATTGGGCGTACTTCCACACCACTGCATAACCGGTAGCCCCATCATCCATTCCCGACCCGTCCGTGAACATGGCGAGCCCGGGCCGCGCCTTCTCTGCCTCGGTCCTTCTCTGCCTCGGTCCTCGTCGTCGCTACGGCGTCGCCTAACTCTGGCATCGCCGAATCCTTCGCCGGTGCCGTATTTGAGTGGCGACAAGCATTCTAACTGACTGCGGGTGTGGAGTATCGTCATCGCCGGCAGGTTTTGCTTCGACAACAGGCCTCAGGGTAACCCCAGCGTTCTGCCATGCCCGGCGTTTCACTTTGTCGCAGAGAGAGTTCTAAAGTGCAACGTCTCTGCCGGTCAGCCCTCTGCGGGAAAAAATGGCGCCAAGCGTAGCCACCACAATCTCGTGATCGGGCCGACGTTTCTGCACTCTCGCGACATGATCCTTGTTGAATCCGACTGCGTCGCGAATCATAGCGGGAAGACAGAAGAGGCTCTTGCCCGCGGATTCGTGAACCATGTCTCGCGAGTGCGCAGACTGGCGCGCGCGGTCCGGTCCCTCTTGGGGCAGGTGCCCGTGCGCGGGATAGTCTCAGCGCCGATTTGCGAATTGAGGGCGCAGGGTCCAGTGAAGAAGTTCCAGGTTCGGCCAGATTACTTCTGCTCCCTCCGCAGCGGCGCTAACCATCAAGTTCGCCGTGCAGGGCAATGGGAGGAGAGGCTGGTCGGGAAAGTGGCCGCGTCGGCGGCGTGCGGGGAGTAGGGAGGGTCGTTGCGCCGATCGTAAACGTGAAGAGCGGTGATGTGTCTGGAGGCGGCGGGGCTCCAATTGCAGTAGTTGGCGAGGGTAGGGTAGATATTCGGAGGATTCCCCTAATCGAGTCCAGTTGGGATGGGGGATGTTGACGGGAAGAGAAGAGTAAGAAACCGGGCAAATGGCACGGCACGCCTTGCGTCGGGAATTCTCCACCGCGGCAGAATATGGCGAATCTGTCGGTGTCGTGGATATGTGGCGGCCGATGTACCCATCAGTGCGGTCACCCTGGCAAAACCGCGGACTATGATGCAGAGAAGTCAGGTAAGCTACGTTCAGTGTTTTCAACTGCCTGGAGAAGAGACGCCCTCGGTCTACACCCGTGTGCAGGCATTCCACAATTGCTAGACCACGACGGAGCGACGCGGGGGCGCTGATCTTTAGCTAGAATGTGCGTTTGGAATTTCCGTAGTTCGGTCGGCTACAGGATTATTCCTGGAGATGGGCCGCAGTAATATGCAGCGGATGCTCACTGTACCTTCCGCGTGTAGGCTGCGCTGTGAAACGTGAGCGACGGCTTGTAGCAAAATTCTTCCGCCGATGACTGGGCACAGACGTAGCGGTGGCGTTCCATGCCGGAGCCCGCCAGCACACAGTGTGGCGACGTATATTACGGAACTCGGCTCACCAGTGATTCCCGAATGTGGCTGCAGTGGCCGCCAGTTTTTCGTCGCGTGGGACCCCGCCCCACCCCAACCCCCACGAGACTGTTAAGCAGCAGTACCACCTTCCTGCCACCCTACTTGATCTATTGCCACCACCGCCACTCTCTGTCTCCTGCCTCTTTTTGATCCTACATCCAACTCCGGGAGCCCTGAGACTCGAAGGAGTAGTTCCGTAGCGTTAACTTCATGGAGGGCATGAGTGGTAGGGGTACTTGACTGGCGGAAGATCTTGATCATCTGACTGTTGTTTCAGTTGCTACTTTCAGTTAGATTTGTGTTGAGCATACATACAGCTCGGGATCTTTCGGGGCGAGCGATCACTAATTGGTGAAGCCATTGAATCGTCGGGAGACGTGTTCGCTCCGAGCTACTTCCGGGGGGGGGGAGGGGGCAGGAAGAGTATGTAGTTCTTTCCTCAGGCCGCAGCCACTCGCCGGAGATCTAGCCCCCGGTGGTGGTGATTCGATCGTCGGCTCGAGCTTTCGCCATCATAGTGGGCCTAGAGCTGCTGCCTCACGTTCCATGTCAGCTTCCCTGAAGTGACAGCAATAAGGGTGCGGGGAACGAGATCGTCGCCGCCGTGATCTCGACTCCCCATCAATGTCTCAGCACCCAGGTGTGGCGCGATTGTCGCCGCGAGGTTGGCAGCGAGAGGGGTGCACATCGGCTGGGACGACGGCCAAAGGGGCAATGAGGAAACAGCGGGGCGTAGGTGTGCGAACCGCATACCCGAAACGGGTGATCGATAGGGCCGCGACGTGTCCGCCACAGGAGTATTCGTGTGGATCGGGTGGCGGTGTACTAGAGGTACTCTTATTGGGCATTATAGGGGTGACTCTCTGCCGTCGAGTACCGAACAGCGCTGAAGCGCATGTCTGGCACCGAAAGCGGAGCCATCATGCACGGTAAGGAGAATTTTCAGGGCTTCAATTCGGGTTCCCGGCACAGATTTTGGCTGCGCGGTGAAGGAGGCGGGATGCGCCATTGCGAATCTTATAAGCTCAACCGTATGGACTGCAACGGTTCTTTGTGGTGGACGGGTTTGGCGACGCGGGTGTGTTTTAGCCGTTGGACAAGCGGCTTCTCCGCCGCAAACCACTGCGGCATCCACGGGAGGAGCAGCATATCTTCTCGGAAGCCGGGAGTGCCCCGGAACACTTCTGTGCCACTAGTGCGACCTCCCATGGGCTTCGGCTTCCTTCCCGACCTCCGTCGGGGTTTCTGGATTCAACGACCGTACCCACTGGGTGTGCCGGGCACATTTCGGTGCCACATACTACGACCCTTAGGTGGATGTTGCCACAGCGATGGCCGGGTCCTGTGGCGAGAGAGATGCAAAGGAGGAATAACAGTAGATCGAGGAGTCGAGCCACTACCACATGAGAATGATGGCCGGCGATCGGACAGTAGCAGGTCGCCCTCGGAGCCACCCAATGAGTCGGGAATAATGGGTTCCTGCTCGGGTGGGGTGCCGCGTGGACGAGATGTTGGTCGGATGTGTGACAGAGATCAGAGTTGGTGGCGTTGGGGAGATGGGGGATGAGGATTACAAATTTTGCGGACAGAGAGAGATGTCAGTTGGTAAAGCTCGGGAAAGAGGAACGGGTTTGGGCGGTTTGGGCGGGGTGTCTCTGACTAGCCCGCCTTTTTTTTATTTATTTATTTTTATTTATTCAGTACTCGTATGCGGCCTGTGGAGATCATGACGAGGATATGTACAGTCCTGTTCCTGTCCGCTGTCCGCGCAGTGGCGGCACGTTGCTAGCACCCCTTTGCCCTCCGCCCAGGCCTGTCCCCAGAAGACGTGATACGCACTTAAGAAAATATGACAACAAAGGGAAGTGAGAAAGGAAAAGGTGGCCTCCCCCGCTAGCCCTCTCCCACAGACGCCATGAAGTCGGGCGTGGGTAGGAACAGCGGCGTCCCTCCAGCGCCCATCCCATCGGCCCCCGCTCCCTGCTCCTCGAGGAACTCCCGCACCTCTGCTTCCGACACCTCGCTCACTGCCTCGTCCTCGGCCGGCACCCGCCTCCCCACATCCGTGGAGGAGAGGAAGTCTAGTACCGCCCGGCTGCACCTCCCATCCGCCAGGAGGTCTCGGACCTTCCACCGCTCCTTCCACCTCCCAGTCTCCTTATTCACCTCCGCCCACAGGATCTTCTGTTGCGGCCTCCATTCTGGGCACTCCTTGAAGAGGTGGTCCCGCGTCTGCGTTCGGTGCCGGCACCACCAGCATTGCGGTGTGGAGTGGTTCTTTGTCCGGTTGAGGTATTGCCCAGTCAGGCAGTGCCCCGTCTTGAGCTGGTAGAACCGCGAGGCGAGCCTTTTGGTACTACCAGCTACCGCACCATCGGGCCGTTGGCTCTCAGGCAACCGGTACTTCTTCTTGGAGGTTCGGGCCCCCGCCCATTGGCGTGCCTCCACCCACTTCTTCTCCGAGAATTTTCGCTTGAGGTTGGCGCGAGATTGTGGAATGGGCCGGTGGTTACCTGACTGCTCTGCTGCCGCCTTGGCCCACTCATCCGCTTTTTCGTTGCCGGCAACACCCTTGTGCGCTGGGCACCACCGGATTTCAATGACGATACCTGGTCTGGCCCTGCGTAGCGTGGCGATGTGTTTCCGCGCCTGGAGGGCGTACTGTTGACCGGGGCCAGGCTCGTCCGACGCCATTCGTCTGATGGCTGCTGTCGCATCTGTGAAGATTGTGATCCGTTCCGGTGTCGTATTTCTTCTCAATGCCTCCTCCAGTGCCCGGGCAAGAGCAGCGCACTCAGCGTCATAGGCCTCCTGATTGCTGCCCATGTGCCCCTTGACGCCGGCCCATGTCAGGCCCCTCTTCCATACCACCGCAAACCCAGTCGCCCGGTTGTCTAGCCGTGACCCATCGGTGAACATGGTTAGTCCGGGTCTGGTCCTTTTTGCCTCCGCCTTCGCCTCAGCTTCCTCTTCTTGTAGCAGCTCGGCATCTCAGGTTTCCGGCTCCTCGAGCAAAACGGTCTTCTCCATCTGTCCTCCGTATGCAAGGGAGTTTTTGAGGCGTCGCCCTATTTCCGTGGGTGCTCCTACCACCTCCCGGGCCTGGTCTCCTTCTGGTAGACTCAGAAGCCGTAGCCCAAAGCGTGGCTGTCTGTTCTCTAGCTGTGCTGGCGCTGACCTGAGGCCAGACTCCATCGAGAGGGCTCCCAGATTCGTCGTCCGAAAGCACCCCGTTGTCGCCCGCGCCTCCTGGTTGACCAGTATTTGAAGTTCCTTGGCTCGGCCGATTGTCCCTTCTGCCAGGTCTCCCTTCCACCACAGCTCCGCCCCATACATGGCAACCGACTGAACGCAAGCCGTCATGACCTTCCTGCAGTTGGTTGGCGAGAGGCCCATCTGCCCAGTGAGCCTGTGCAGCCGTGCCATCGCTTGTCTGCCTTTCTTCATCCGGACGGCATGGTGCTCTTTGAGGGTCAGCTGGGAGTCCAGCCATATCCCGAGCCATCTTGTCGCTTCCTTGTTGAATGGGATGTCACAGTCGCCTACTGCTACTGTTGTCTGGGGTAGCGATCTCTTTCTGTGGAACAGCGCAGCTTCGGTCTTCCCAGGGTCGAATGCCACCGCATTCCTGGCTGCCCACTCGGTTGCGGCCGCTGCTGCCTCAGAGAGCTTGGTTGCCACCTCCTCGCCGTCCTTGCCATCTGCCCACCAGCTGACATCGTCCACGAATGACAGCCCACGGACGCCTGGGACTGCAGCTTCCACCTTGTCGAAGATGCCTGACAGGTATGTGACAAATAGGGTCGGTGCCACTGGTGAGCCCTGAGGGATGCCGGTGTCCACCTGACTTGCCTCTCCTGTTCTCCCGTCGAGAACTAGCTGTACCTGTCGTTCCGACATGAAGCTGTGGGTCCACCTGATGAGGTCCGGCTCAATCTCTAGGGTCTCCATTCTCCTGCCCAGGAGCGACTTGTTGACATTATTGAAAGCCGACTTGACATCCATGAGTAGGGTGCCAGCCACCCGCTTCTCCCGCCACGCCCTAGTTCTGACTAGCCCGCCGAGGATGGCGGCCGCACCGCCGAGTTGGTGGCCTGCTTGCGGCCGCTGCCTAGGGAACACCGCGCACGGCAGTCAGCCAGAACGCCACCCCACCAGACGCGACCACAGCTGTGAGCTCTCGGTCGTCCAGGCGCCGTTTCAACTAGTTGTGGGACCTAGCCGGCGACCTGCAGCGGGAACCGGGACGGCCGCGCCGATCTGCCGGAGGATGACGGTGACGAGGCACATAAAAGGAGAACTCAGCCTACTACGGTAAGTGGCTTCGCTGCTGTCGGTGTTTTCGCCAGGCGTAACCGCGGAGTTGGTGCCACAATTGCGGTTGAACGGCTGATCGTATCACTCACGATCGCGCTGGTGCTGCGGATACAGGATTTCTGGGTTTTGTTGTCGTGTACTACGGCGACCGCTGGTTGTTTGTCGCTCCTTTTGCGTCGGTGGAGACACCTAGCGTGGAACGCAAGAGATGGTTGAGAGTATGGGAGCCGGACGGGAGAGTTTATGAATCTTTGCGCCCCCTTGTCGGCTGACGTTCCTGAACTGAGGTCCGCCTTGCGAGGCACAGCGTGTGCAGCCGCCGGAGGTGCCTAAGAGGGCCTTAGTCGCGGACAGCGGCGACCAGGGTGGCTATCGGGATCCAGTCGTCGGTCCGGTGGCGCCGCAGTCATACCGATGGGGAACATGGGCGTATGGTGGTCGGTTGGCCACCGTAGAGGAGGCAGGACCAGGCATTTGCTTGGAGAGGGAGATGACTCCCCCGGGACTCCCTTTTCCGGCGTACCGCTTCGGATAGGCAACGCCGTTTGATGTGTCAGTTTCTTGTTGGCAACACGATGTTCCTTCCGATCCACTGACCGGACTGCATCGAGCCCACTAATTCACGTCCGACCCGTACCATTCGCATACACCTGGTCAGAGCGAGAGCGGGACAATCACCGATGGGAGACAATGATCGTTGCGCAACTCGGGAGCCCGTCTGCTCGCCGGCATCTGTGAGTGCTGAAAGGAGGTCGTCGCGCCCGTGTGGTAGCCGTCATGGTGAGGGAGGTACAGATCAACGACGCTCCCCGTGATGAGAGGGGAATATTTTAGTTTAATTGCTGATCCTGCCGTGGCACTTGCCACCGTAAGACCTCTGCTCGACTGATCTGGCTACCAGCCAGCTATAGCCATCGATATCCACGTGCCAGCTATGTGCTAGCTAGCTAGCTCGCTTACCAGCCGATAAGGACTCGATTACTAGGAGCACGGGCTACGGCTGCCACTCCATTACCCTCGGAAGGCAATCCTACAAACTGCGGGGCACAGGGAGCACAAGAGGAGGACTCGATCAGTTGGAGGAGCGACTCGGAATTGCTTTTTTGCTGTCACTTTCTTTGTTGCTTGTTTCTATTCGGATGGTTAGGATGGTGAGTGAAAGGGAAGCACAGTTATTCGCGTGATTTGCGAGCGGCAGATCGATGACATGAATAACCATTCAATTCCAGGTGGTGAGGAAATATGACGTTTATTCTGATTGCTGCTTTTTCTCATTTTATTTAATCATTATTCGCATGCGACCTAGGTAGGTAGATCATGGCGAAGAAGCCGTACTGTCCGTTTCCTGTCTGCAGTCCGCGCACGGCGGCCCGTTGCGAACTCCCCTTTCCCCTCCGCCCAGGCCTGCCCCAGATGATATGATGTGCACCAAGGAAATTACAAACGAAAGACAAAGGAAAGAATAAAAGAATGCAGAGCCTCCCCCTACTCGACTGCGGACGACATGAATGGGGTGTTGGTGGGAAAAGTGATTCCTCTCCCCTCCCCAGCACCCAGCACCTCCGCCAACGCCCTCCTTTCTTCTTCACGCCCCCTGCGCTCCCAGAGCTCCCATTACGACACCTCGCTCCCCGCGTCTTCCCCGGGTGGGACCAGCCTCCCAATATCCGTCACCCGTGGTTGAGAGGAAGTCTAGTACCGCCTGGCTGCACCTCCCGTCAGCAATAAGGTCCCGGATCTTCCACCGGCTCTTCCCCCTCCCGGCCTCCTTCAGCACCTCAGCCCACTGGATCTTCTACTGACTCGGATTGCTGCTGTTGCTCGTGATACAAGTGTGCATCTTAATTTGTGATTACATGTAGCTTTTTTTGTTTATTCATACTCGCATGTAGCCTATCTAGGCGATGGCGGCGCACTTTTTATCCAGGTTTCCCTTCCGCTGCCCTCGCGGTGGCGGCACGTTGCAAGCTCCTGATTGCCCTCCTCCCAGGCCTGTCCCAAGAAAATATGATACGCACCGAAGAAATCACACTGGAAAAGACATTAAAAAAGGAAGAAAAAAGAAAGAAACAGAAGGTGAGGCCCGCCCCCCTAGTCCTCGCCTGCAGATACCATGAAAGGGAGCGTGGGTTGGAATAGCGGTAGTCCCTCCCCAGATCCTCCACGGCACCCAGTCCCTCTGCCTCCGCCATCCTTTCCTCTTCCCGCTCCCTGCGTTCTCGGAGCTGCCATCTCGACACCTCGCTCACCGGTCTTCCTTAGTCCGCACCGGCCTCCCCACATCCGTAGTAGAGACTCGAGAGAAAGCCTAGCACTGCCTGGCTGCACCTCTTGTCGGCAAGAAGGCCCCAGATCGTGAACCGGTGTTTCCTCCTCCCACTTTCCTTCAGCACCTCCACCCACAGTATCTTCCGCTGACCCTTCTACTTGGGGCACACCTTAAAGAGGCGTTCCCTCGTCTGCTTCTGACGTCAGTACTGGGCCGTGGGGAGGTTCTTCGTCCAATGAATGTCGGTAGAGTGGCGGACACTTAGACGGGCTAGCGTCTTGGCAAGTACAATCTGAGGGGTCCTGCCAAGAAACCGAGTGCGAAATTGTGACCTCGCCAAAAAAGCGCCCAGCCAACCCCGCTTTCCCAGCGGCGATTCCTGCAAAACCAGCAGCAACTCGACCGATTGACTCGTTTTTTGACTCCTTTTACTCGCCCATTCGCCACCATACTCGCCGCCCACGTATACGCGCTTTGGATTGTCACTATGCCTCGACCAAGCAAGCGGGTGGTTGCTACTCGAACCTCGGGCGCGGTACGAGCTCGGAAGCGGAGAAGAATCATTCCAAGCAGTGAAGAAGGGACGGACTTCTGAAGCAGTGTGGCCGGCAGAAGAAAGCCGAAGCGGCTGGCCAGTTCAGTGAACGTGTTTTCGAGGAGACAATGGAGCGGTACGAAGCAAGAAAGGCAGACAAGTGTGAGAGTGGACGAGGCTGCTGTGCATTGAGAATCCTTGACGCAGAATTGGATTTCCGGACTGAAAAATCAATGTTTGAGCACGTTATCGTTCAAGCAGGTCACGAAGTCATCTTCTATCCGAAATTCCACTGCGAGCTCAACTATATTGAGTATTACTGGGCGGCAGTCAAACGCTACACCCGCGAGAATTGCAAATACTCCTTTACTGAGCTGGAGAAGACTGTGATGGAAGGTTTAAATACTGTTGATATCAAAACAATAAGGCGGTTTGCAGACCGTAGCAAGAGATGGCTGATGGCATATATCGATGGCTTGAGTACGGAACAGCGTGCGTATGCAGAGAAGGAGTACAAGTCTCACAGGCGTGAGTACAGGGGGTCTTTGTGTAAATATCTAGCACGTACGATATCATAGTATATCACTCGTATTTCCGTTTTGGGTTAGGGCGGTTTTAATCGGGTTAGCGGCGGTACAATCTGTAGGCTCTGTCATATAAAATACTCAACTGTCAACCTCTTACTGCACTCAACCAACCACATATATTTTTATTTTGAATCTGTAGAACCTTTCTACAGATTCTAATCTATCGTTTGCCGGATTCAAAATGTGTTCTTTTTTATTGTGGTGGTGTGGAGTAAAGCTCAGCGGGTGAGGGTGTTTTGCGTCCCTCGCTTGCCTGTCTAAGTGTCCGCCACTCTACTATCCAAATAGACAGTGGCCTGTCTTCAGTTAGTAGAACCATGACGCAGCCTCTTGGGACTACCCGCAACCGCGCCGTCGGACCTCTGACTCTTCGGGATCATCGTATAGTTCTTCCTGGAGTTCCGGGCCTCTAGCCCTCTGCGGGGCCTATGCCATTTCTTCTCCGTGATCTCCCGCTTGAGGTGCACGAGGGATCTGGGGAGCGACATCGCGTGTGCCCCCGGTTGAACTGTGCAACTCAGCCATTCGACCCCGCGGGTGTCTGGCTGCTGTCACGAGCTTGACCCATTCGTCGGCCTTCTCGTTCCCTAGGACTCCATTATTCCCTGGGCACCACCGGATCTCGATGGTAATGTCCGGCCTGGCCTTCCTTAGGTGATGACATGTAGCGCTGTGCCAGGTACTATGCCCACTAGCGGGGCGGTCGACTAAGGTCGCGAACCGACGGGTAAGAACAAGCTACATGGGCGGCGAAGGACGATGGGAGTGTGACCAAAGGTCAAAATTGTACTTAATACGCGACGTTAGCGGTTAGCAATGAAGTGATTGGAGAGCCAGTCATTTATGGCAAGCAAAAGTGCAGCTGGGAGACTGGGGCAACATTGCGAGTGGCGAGAGGCGATGTGACCGGCACATTACGGCATGGCCAACGATCAACAAGAACATCGATCGATAAGGGGCGGTAGGAAGGGCATTAGCAATGAGGGGCGATTCGGGCGGCGAGAGGATTTGTAAGCAGCGAGGAAGAACGGTAACGGCGCCCAATGATGATGTTCTCGTCGAATCAGAGGGCGGCTGGGAAGAAGGAGCGCAGCAAACAGCGGCATGTGTAGTAGGAAACCGTTGTGGGCTGTTGGAATATACGGATCGATAGAGATGAAGATAGTGAATTGGGTTGGTTGATACTACATAGTCGAAGGTAGACCATTCTCTCTATTTACAGCGGGCCTCAGGGACTCGCTAGGGGGTAAGTACGGAAGACTGTCTCCCGAGCTGGTGCTCCGGCGGCCATCATATCCGGACGTGTCGCCTCCAGTCCGTCTTCTCCGGACGCCCGTTATTCTGACACTTCCCCTCATACGGAAGATGCGAAGGAACGCAGGAGAGAAATAGAAAAGAAAACGTGCAGCACAGCAACAGACAGCAGCAGGGGAGAAAACAGTGTAACCAATTATCGTCGGATCCCTTGATAAAACTCACAACCGTGTAAAAACCTCATGGAAAACCACTGACATACGGAAGGAGTAAGAGTGCATCCTCCAAGACGGGGGGGGAGGAGAATGAATGCAAACCTGTCCAACCACTTGCCACGTGCATCACGAGAAGCTTCCCGCGGATACCAGGCCAATCCGTTTGAAAATCTCTCCATTTGTCAGCATTGGACGCACACTACAATCTAACCATCAAGCGCGTGCGACAGCTCCGGCACGACCAAGCGCGAACCACAGCCACATCCACAAGCGCGTGCAGCAGCTCTGGCATCACCAAGCGCGCACTACAACTCCGAGTAACCATTAGGCGCGTGCGCCACCTCTGGCATCACCGAGCGCGCACCACAGCTCCGAGTATCGACTCGACTTTGCGAGAATGCAGAGTCGTATTCGTGGCGAAGGAATTTGAGGGCGTGCGGTGCATAATCGCTTTCGTTCGCGGGCAGACTTTCTATAACTGCTCGAATCGTAGGTTCGACAAAATCGAGGCTGTGCCGTCGGCGCACCAATTGTAGTCACGGCGCGGGCTAGGTGTCAGTGTTCAAGAGAATTTCGATTCAGGTAACAATCTTAAGGGCGCTCTCAGCGGAAAGAAGTGCCAAGTAGGTCTCCACAACTAGAAGTTAAGGGCGCCGTGCAGATCGGCATCTGCGAACGTGACGGTTTGTTTGGTCGAGGTCGTGTTGCCAATGTCGTCATGACGCGACGCGGCTCAAAGGGTTGAGGCTTAAAAATGACGGTGCAAGGATGAGGTGTTCAAGCGACGAGAACAAAACGGCGGTAATGCAAATAATGATTAAACAAAAAAATAAAAGCGGGATAATCTCGGTGGCGTCAGAAATTGCCACCGAGACGTGGGCCATCACAACCCGCAGCCGCAGTCGCAATCCGGGTGTGGCGGGAGGGGTCGACATGGACTGGATTTCGTATTCCACTGCGCAGACTTTGGGCGACCCGTCGGGTGCCAGCGTGCAGAACTTCCAGTCACTCGTCTCGCGTTCGCACGTGGCGAAGCCTTCGGGTGCATCTTCAGTAGGGAAAATAAGATGGATTTCACGGCTCGTCTCGGTTCCGCTGGCGCGAGCATCGCTCTAGTTAAATATCTTCTCATTCGGCCATGGGAAGAAATTATACGAGGTTGTTACTTGATTTCCTCGACGTCCGATATGACCCCGGACTGTTCCCCGCGTCCAATCGGAGATCAAGAGAGGGCACCTCTCCTACTGCTGCTGATGTGTTGTCGTCTCATATCAGAGACGCTCGTCAGCGCATTGCCGAGCCGTTGGAAACACAGCGACATCACCACACACCCCAAGTGTTTTTTACATTCTGCTATCTGTCTCTTACCGACCCTTTTCCACAATCCACCTCCATCCCCTCCCGCCTCCGCTCCGCCACCTCCTCCCCCACCTACCACCCTCCACCTCCACCATCCACCTCCCTCGCCACCACCTACCCACCTGCCCTCTTCTCCTTCTGCCACACCCCCGAAGCTACAACATCTATTTCGACCCCACATCCCACACAATGTCACAGTGGTACAAGAGGGGTTACACTGACTGGAACCCCGAGACCCCCGAAGAGGCCCTTCGTCGCATCACCTCCCCGTCTGTTTACGGCAACCAGCAGGGCAACCAATACACGCCCTCCAGCACCAGCGGCATTGGAACTGTTTCGGATGCTGCGCTTACGCAGCAATCGGGAGCTGACGACCCCCAAGGTGCGGTCACTGTGAATGTGTACGCATCTCACGCAATTTACGGTGCCCCGCCCACAGCTCAGCGCCCCGGATCCCCCGTCGTCGTCAACGTCTATGCCGCGCAGGCTGGACAGGGTAGTCGTCTCGCCGCCCGCCCTGTTACCGTGAACGTGTTCGGATCCCATCCGCACGCCTCTTATCACCACAACCAGCAGAGCCAGGTGCCCGCAATCACGGTCAACGGCAGCGGACAGCAAACCACTTCGCACACTGTCAACAACGGACCGCACGACAATCAGATGCCCGGCGATCACGCCAACGCTGCGCCACAGGCTGCTCCAGTCCCCGTGTACGCCAACCAGGCCGGTCAGCAACACGGAAGTACCACCAGTGCCGTTGCCGCCGCTGTGGCTGGTGCCGTTAATCGTAACCAACACCCTCCCAAGGCCAGCAAGTCCACTGGGAAGCAGCCGAGCAAGAGCGCCACCGCCCACGACACCACGAAGGAGGCTGCATGAGTGGAAGTTTCGAAGACCTGGTGCAGAGTTGGGAAGCGAATAAACCGAGTTCGTTTGGTGGGGGAGACTTGGATGTCGTTTTCTTTTCTGCTCCTTGCATTTCGCGGTTGTTCTCTGTATCACTGCGGTAGTAACAGCTAGATTTCCACTAGTATGAATGAATGCCTCAATTTACGCTTTTAGGTGATCGGAATTGCAGTCTCTCGCGAGTTTCAGTGATGCCCCTTTATAATATGTCGTTGGTTTTGCGAACGATCATGATTTGTCATTCCCGAGAGTAAGTTCCAGATTTGGGTAGAATGGTATCCGCCATTGCTTGCGCTCTGCGGTTTTCCAGCGCCATTCTGCTAGCAGTTATAGAAGATGCTCAGTATCGGTATTGCAATCCACCCACATCCACAATCCACTGCAGGTGGTATCCATGGGAGGTTCTTTGACTCCGGTAATCTTTCCAATGAGAGTACCTTATGGGAACTATTATGGGAGTAAAGGAAGAAAAAAAATAGGCTAACCCGCTAACACACACGTGAAGGCATACGATATATACAACCCCGACGGCGATTTGGTGGAGTGGATTTCTCCGTGTCCTTTCTCTCTTCTCAGAATTCCTTGGAAATGGAAGAGGACAGGCTGTGGAGACCGAAATACTGGCACAAGCGTTGTCGAGGCCCGGGGTTGTAGCGCTCCGAATCAGCGCACCCCAGAATAAACCTCTGCACCGACTGGCCTTCTGCAACGAAGGACATTCTCATCCTGTGAACTGCAGGGCATTGCAAGCTACGCTGCGTTGATCGAGCGAGATCGAAGTGGGGTTTGCCCCCCTGAGATATAGCTTTCCGGTTGCGCCAGCTGCTCTGGGGGGTTTTCGTCTATTGTGTTCCCCGTCACCAAAAAACCATCGCTCCCCTAGCTTCCATGCGAGGGGTTGAGATTTGATTGAAGTGTCAATTCAACTGTTTGCCAGAATATATACTGTGCCGGAAATAGAAAAACATGGAGGATTCGGCTCAGGAACATTGTTTTAGCCTTTAAGTAAACGCAGTGCTTATGCGCCGTCATATTCTACAAAGGCTCGATGAGTATGATAAAACCAAAATAAAGTAATCACGGTGTACAAAGCCAACCAAATCCAAGGGTCGGCTGTCAGGCTGCCTTTCAGTTCGGGGGTTAAAAGGGCGTTTGCTGTCGCTAGGAAATTGACGAGTGCATATATTGCAGGTGTACTGAAGATCTATATAGCTACAAGAGATGCAGGACAAGACAATAAGTGAGGGACCGGCGCCGCACTAGCAAGTGGGCAACGATCCGCACAGCGATAGCCGTAACGCCAAGCACTCCCCCTTTGCTCAGGAATGATCCATTGCTATCCCATCCCCATCATCTTCACGAACTTCCTGCACTTCATTCCATCAAGCGCCTTCTTGAGTCTATCTGCTCTGATCAAAGTGGAGGTTTCGGACTGCTCCTTCCACATCTATGCCAGCTGGAGCAAGAGAAAGGAGCGTGTGGCGGTGGGAGCGGTGGTCGACAAGCATACATGTGTTGAGGTGGGCCCAATTATACAACGACGTACAGCGAGCGAGCAGAAGTGGCTACAAAGAGTCTTGCCAACGGTAATGGTCATCTCCAAGTCCACAACGGCATCTGCTTTTTATGGAAACAATAGGATTGAAGTTCAGAGTATGTATTCTACACAGCTTTTTCGTATCGCATCTGCAACTTTGAAGCTTGCAAGGAGTTTTCAAGCTGGATATCGGCTACGAAACAGCAAGACGAGCCAAGGTGGCTCTACTAGGACATACTGTAGATGTCCAAGCCCGTCAATATCAACAGCTCCCTGCCTACCCCGAGGCATTGGTCCAAAGCAATCCAGGAGTACACTACAGATTACTCGTCGATGGGCGCAATCACCGGTTCCGGAGGGATTTTATCTGTCCCAAGGAGACCGCAGACTGCTTTAAGTTTCTCCGAGGTTTATTTGCTACAGACGGCGCACATCTTAAAGGAGTTTTTGTTCAGACACTAGTAGTTGCTGTTGGAATCGACACCAATAACCACATCGTACCCCTAGCCTAGGCTGTTGTTGAATCAGGGACTGAACCGCCATGGCGTTGGTTCCTCTGGGAGTTGGCAACAGCCATTCCGAACCTCAATACAGAAACCACCACACGGATCTCTGATCGGGGCAAGGGAGCTCAATCGGCGGACACTGAGCTTCAAACATGTTGGTCAAGCGTACTGCGTTCAGCATATAGCTGCGAATTTACAAACCAAATTTGGAATTGAACCACGTCGGATGTTTGTCAACTGCGCCTATGCTCGTACGAAGGAAGCCCGGGGGAGTGTGCTATGAAGATCCTCATAGACACTCGCCATAGCGCCTGTATGTATGTCTTGGGTCTCGATCCTGTCATGTGAGCGACGCCGTTCGTGACAGCAAAGTCTTGGGGCCATCCAACTTCAAATATCGTTGAATCGATCAACTCACTTTCACCTGAGGAACGATAAGCGTCTGTCATCGATCTGCTCAATAGCATTTGGCACAAGTTCAAAAAACGCTTCGCCCGCTTTGAGGATGCACAACAAACGATGGAGAAGTTCCCCGGCCAGCTCACGACATACTTTACATTGGAAACTCTAAAGGAGTCGTCAACGTTTAGTCAACATCGTCCTCCACGGCTCTCTCCTACCATACTCCAACTCGCGCTATGTTGTTGATCTCGCTGAGCGTACATGTACCTGTGGACGGTTTCAAGTATCCTCGCTTTGCCGCGGGAGGGCTATGAGCGGCTATCATGTCATATGTTTGGGAATGAAATTTTTGTTACGCTTGATATCATGACCGCCTACAGTTGCCCGCTGGTGTTGTTAACCCCACCCCACTAACTTATCAATTCGACCCACCGATGGCATTTTGGATGGAAGAGTGGGAACGATGGCATTTGAGTATATAAGTGGCGAAACGATGGCATTTTAGAGGTTTGCCGATCATTTATTTTACCCCCCTTCACTATGCTGAACATACAAAGCTGCGATCCCAAGAAGTCCAAAACAAGTACGCGAGAACAATCAGTTGAAATACCCGAGGCGTGCAAATAACCAACCACTAGCAGTGAAATGAAACCATAAGAACTCCTCCATAAATGCCGTTATTCCCACTCCCAACTAGACATCGCCAGGTGATCATAGACCACTAATCTTTTCCCTCGTACCACGCCGTGAAAATGATACTGCCGAAGCACGATCGGCCACAGGTTAGTCACGCATGAGTGCAGAGTTAGTCATCGAATAATGCTCACAGCGACTCTCAGAATATGCATCCAAATTTAATCGTCATATTCTCTCTCTGGGTCGAGAATACGGAGTCTATAAAGTTTAAAACAGCAAGATATCAGTGTGCGTGACAAGAGTGGCAGCAAGCAAGGAACCAAACTCACATCCTGCAGGGTGCAGCCAGGGGTATGGGTTAGTACCGCTTAGCGGTATTTCGAAAAATTATAGATAGTTAGATAAGATAACTGACAGGCTGGAAGATTATAGTTAGCCCTACATTAGCCAGACACGAGTGCAACAAATAACAGGAAGGGGCAGACTCACGGGCTGTCACAATGGGCAGAAACATGGAGTTAGTGACAACTCGCGGAACAAAGACTAGGCTATCTCACAGCCTAGTTGGAAAGGAAAAGAGACTCGTTAATTATCAGCGCACGAATCGAGGGTGTCAAACTTACTCGCTGGCGAACCAAATCAGGCAGCTGTTAGTTACTTTTACATCAGAATAGTCAATGAGAACCTCACTCGCTAACGAACCGAATAAGACTACCGTTAGTCACGGGCCAACACAAAATGATCAGCGAGAAACTCACTAGCTAGAATACCAAACAATCAAGGTCAGTAACGGACGACAAATAAATGAGAGTCCAGCAGAAACGTACGGGCTGCAATATCAAACCACGAGGCACCGGTCAGTCATCGGCCTCTGTAGACCTCATCAGGTGACTCACACACTGCCGAATCACGTCATCGGTCTCGAGTCAGTCGTCATCCAGAGTGGATTCGTTGGTGGAGAACTCACGGGCTACCGATTCACGCCATCGGGCTCGAGTCAGTTGCCAGCCAGAGCGGATTCGTTGCTGGGGAACTCACGGGCTACCGAATCACGCCATCGGGCTCGAGTCAGTCGCCATCCAGAGTGATTTGTTGGTGGGGAACTCACCCGCTACCGAATCACGCCATAGGGCTCGAGTCAGTCGTCATCCAGAGTGATTTGTTGGTGGGGAACTCACCCGCTACCGAATCACGCCATCGGGCTCGAGTCAGTCGCCATCCAGAGCGGATTCGTTGGTGAGGAACTCACCCACTACCGAATCACGTCATCGGGCTCGAGTCAGTCGCCATCCAGAGCGGATTCGTTGGTGGGGAACTAACTTGCTACCGAATCACGCCCTCGGGCTCGAGTCAGTCGCCATCCAGAGCGGGTTAGTTGGTGGGGAACTCACGAGCTACCGAATCACGCCATCGGGCTTGCGTCAGTCGCCATCCAGAACGGATTTGTTGGCGGGGAACTCACCAGCTACCGAATCACGCCACCGGGCACGAGTCAGTCGCCATCCAGAGCGGATTCGTTGGTGGAGAACTCACCCGCTACCGAATCACGCCATCGGGCTCGAGTTAGTCGCCATCCAGAGCAGATAAGTTGGTGCGAAACTCACGAGCTACCGAATCACGCCGTCGGGCTGGAGTCAGTCGCCACCCAGATCGAATTCGTTGGTGGGGAACTCACAAGCTACCGAATCACGCCCTCGGGCTCCAGTCAGTCGCCATCCAGAGTGGATTCGTTGGTGGGGAACTCACAAGCTACCGAATCGCGCCATCGGGCTCGTGTCAGTCGCCATCCAGAGCATTCGTTGGGGGAACTCACTCGCTACCGAATCACGCCATCGGGCTCGTGTCAGTCGCCTTCCAGAGCGGATCCGTTGGTGGGGAACTCACAAGCTACAGAATCACGCCATCAGCCTCAAGTCAGGCGCCATCCAGAGCGGATTCATTGATGGGGAACTCACCCGCTAGCGAATCATACCATCAGTCTCGAGTCAGCCGCCATGAAGAGAGGATTCGTTGGTAGAAAACTCACGGGCTACCGAATCCCGCCATCGGGCGCTAGTCAGTCACCAGCCAGAGCGGATTCGTTGGTGGGGAACTTGCCGGCTACCGAATCACGCCATCGGGCTTGAGTCAGTCGCCATCCAAAGCGGATTCGTTGGTGACGAACTCACCGGCTACCGAATGACGCCATCGGGCTCGAGTCAGTCGCCTTCCAGAGCGGATTGGTTGGTAGGGACTCACTAGCTACCGAATCACGCCATTGGGCTCGAGTCAGTTGCCATCCAGAGCGGATACGTTGGTGGGGAACTCACTTGCTACCGATTCATGCCATTGGGCTCGAGTCAGTCGCCATCCAGAGCGGATTCGTTGGTGGGGAACCCACCCGCTACCGAATCACGCCACCGGGTTCGAGTCAGTCGCGATTCAATCGGATTCGAAGGTGGGGAACTCACTTGCTACCGAATCACGCCATCGGGCTCGAGTCAGTTGCCATCCAGTGCGGATTCGTTGGTGGAGAACTCACTAGCTACGGAATCACGCCATCGGGCTCGAGTCAGTCGCCATCCAGAGCGGATTCGATGGAGGAGAACTCACTCGCTACCGAATCACGCCATCGGGCTCGAGTCAGTCGTCATCCAGAATGATTTGTTGGTGGGGAACTCACAAGCTAGAGAATCACGCCATCGGGCTTGTGTCAGTCGCCATCCAGAGCGGATCCATTCGTTAGTGGGGAACTCACAAGCTACCGAATCACGCCATCGGGCTCGTGTCAGTCGCCATCCCGAGCGGGTTCGTTGGTAGGGAACTCACTAGCTACCGAATCACGCCATCGGGCTCGAGTCAGTCGCCATCCAGAGCGGGCTCGTTGGTGGGGAACTCACGAGCTACCGAATCCCGCCATCGGGCTCGAATCAGATGCAACTCAGCGCGGATTCGTTGGTAGGGAACTCACTAGCTACCGAATCACGCCATTGGGCTCGAGTCAGTCGCCATCCAGAGCGCATTCGTTGGTGAGAACTCACCCGCTACCGAAGCACGCCGTCGGGCTCGAATCAGTCGCCATCCAGACCGTATTCGTTGGTTGGGAACTCACCCGCTACCGAATCACGCCGTCGGGCTCGAGTCAGTTGCCATCCAGAGCACATTCATTGGAGGGGAACTCACTAGCTACCGAATCACGCCATCAGGATCGAGTCATTCGCCATCCAAGGCGGATTCGTTGGTGGCGAACTCACCGGCTACCGAATCACACCATCGGGCTCGTGTCAGTCGCCATCCAGAGCGGGTTCGTTGGTAGGGAACTCACTGGCTACCGAATCACGCCATCGGGCTCATGTCAGCCGCCTCCCAGAGCGGATTCGTTGGTGGGGAACTCACAAGCTGCAGAAGCACGCCATCAGGCTCGAGTCAGGCGCCATCCAGAGCGGATTCGTTGGTTGGGAACTCACCCGCTACCGAACCACGCCATAAGGCTCGAGTCAGTTGCCACCCAGAGCGGATTCATTGGTGGGGAACTCACTAGCTACCGAATCACGCCATCGAGCCGGAGTCAGTTGCTATCCAGAGCGGATTCGTTGGTGGGGAACTCACTAGCTACCGAATCACGCCATCGAGCTCGAGTCAGTTGCCATCCAGAGCGGATTAGTTGGTGGGGAACTGACTAGCTACCGAATCGCGCCGTCGGGCTGGAGTTAGTCTCCATGTCTCGGATTAGTTGATGAGAAACTCACACGCTGCAAAATTTAGTCATCGGCGAACGTTAGTCGCCACACGACAGTCGGTTGTTGAGGAGAAACCCACGGGCTGCCAAATCATATCATCGGACTCTCATCAGTACTCGGTCTGTGTCTAATACCTGTGGAGATACCCACCGGCTGTTGGTCGCGCTCAAATTAGGCACTCTTCAGTTCGGAAATGCCGTCATTAGACTCACCCACTGTCAATTGATGTCATCATAAGTAATTAGTCACCCTTCAGCCCTGTGTTGTATGGTAGCTGTCGACTTACTTACTGTTCGATAGTTTTAAATTAGCGTCTGTGGCGACCAACAGTTATTTTTGTTTTGGAACTTACTTGTCTCTGAATTAACCAGTCGAATCTCGGTCAGCGACGATCTGGGCCTGTATCACCGTTGGAGATACTCGCCGGCTAACATGAAATTAATACGTTAGCTACTCGTTCGTCAGTTGTTGGCGTGCAGGGGACGCATGCATGTTGTCTACAGCCACTTCACATGCTTTCTGCTGATCCTTATCCTGCTTATCTTTGCTGGCTCCTTTCGCCACCAGCAGTCGAACAATGGCCTCGTCGCAATTCTCCGCTGCGTAGTGCAACGCCGTTCTCCCGTTGTTATCCTGGGCATCCTTATCCAAAGGTCGTTCAAGAAATAGTCGCGTAGCTTCCAAGAGTCGTTTCTGAGCTGAAATCATTAACGGCGTCTTACCATCCGCGCGAACTTCATCTGTGCACGTAAGCAGTAACCCCTTTGCGTGATGGAGCTCCGGAGATTCGGTAGCGGCGTTCAGGGTATTGTATTTGATATCCTCGGAATCATCGCTGAAGTAGTTTTCTCCTAGTCGGGAATTGAAGAAGGCCCCCAGAAAGGATGGCGCCGGAACATCGGTCAACTGTTGGATAAGTGTGGCAACGATTGGTGCGTCCGCGCCGTCCTGGCGGTCTTGGTTTAGGATCTCTTTGATGTGGCAAAGCGCGTACTCCATCAAAGCCCACTCGTTCAGGTATTCTGCATACGTTCGATAGTCGTTCGGCAACCATCCCTCAACTTTCGAGAAAAAGTCTCGCATCCGAGGGTTCGTGAAAAAAAGCTTCAGATATCGAACCAACGTTGTGGCTATCACTATGTGGGCCCCTTCTTCACTTATGTCGAACTTCATATTCGAGGCAACCGGAATGGTCCGGATCAAGAACTCGCGAACCGTTTGGTGCATAAATTGAACGGTTACACCTACGGAAGTGGTTAATTTCGTGTCAGGGTGCTTTTTCAGGAAGGACTTACCTTTGGTTTCCAGAAAGCCCCTTCCGCAGTGCTCAATTCGCTTGCCGATTTCCCGAATTTTGTTTTGCTGGAATCGTTCGTAGCTAAGGCTGAGATCGTCCGGCACAGCAAGTGCATCCCGCAGTTCTTCGAGAGTAAGGGGGCGAAGTGAGAAGAGAATGAGTCGGAAAAGTTTAATCACGAGCTGGATGTCGTGGCGGCGGCTTGTCTCGATTCTGCGGAACATGTCTTCGTAGAACTTCTCTAGTCCCGGGGGAAGTGCTTTCAGAAGGTCCAAGACCTCGGCATCACTGTACCCGATTTGGGCAGACTCCAGTTCGTTTTTGACGAGTTTCACCCATACAAATACCCCTTCAGCTTGGTTGATGATATAATCTCGGGCTTCTTGAAGGATTTCTCCAGATATCCCAAGATTTTGGGCGAGGAAGTCGTCTGCGAATCTGGAAATGTCGCCCGTATTCTGATCCTGCATTTGGATAACATGATGGAGGTTCGGAATGCGATCGTTGATCTCGGCAACAGGGCGACTCGTGAGGAAAACCTTGATGACGCAAGGATTTTCCTTCAAGCAAAGATTCCCGAGTAACCGCACGATGTCGCGCCTGTCATTTTCGTCGGACTCGTCCATGGCGTCAAGAATGAGGTAGAGGGGTTTTGGGGACGGATGGACTGTGAAAGAGGATAGTATCTCTTTCAGAGAGTCATATCGCCAATCGGAGATGTGGGGACGCCGAAATTTCCTGAATTCCCGTTGGAAAAGATAAAAGCTCGACTCATCCTGCTCCAGTATACTGCAGAGAAGTGACCGCAGCATATTCGCATGGGTCGGTTCCAATTTGGTCCCTCGTAATGTGTAGAAGTAGTGGGCCACGATACCAGAACGAGCATTTGGCTCCTTCTCGGCAAGCTGTATCTTGAGATATTTCGCAAGGGTGCTTTTTCCACTGCCAGGCTTCCCCTCAATGTACAGAAGGCTGGAGGTTTTCGTTCGTGACCATCCTTGATATTGGGGGTGCTCCCAGAGCCACCCCAGCGAATTGTGATGCTCTTTGGAAATATTGTCATACCGTGTATCGTCATGTTGGAGAAGACGAAGACATTCTAGAATAGGGGGTTAGCTACGACCAAGGTTGTAGAAAGGCGGAAATGCAAACCTTTTCTCTCCTTGTCGTGTTCGATATACGTCATGTCATGGGGGACGTTCCCGAATGGGTATTGACTTGTAAGCAGAACCTCCGACTTTGGTATTGCTTCCCTGATCTGCTCGAATAACGAACGGGCCATATCCTTGGACATGCCATCGACGATCAACGATAATTCTTGTATCCCTGCCTTCTGGATAGCTTCGGCTAAAGCGTCGACCAGCTCGTTATCTGACGCAACTAGTATCTTTTGCACGGTATCGTCTAGAGAATCATTCTCCCTGAAATTAGGCAGATTCGCGGAGCGCTGGAATTGGCTGTAGACAAGCCTGCAGAGAAAGGCTTTAGCGATAGAGTTGGCGTCTCTATCACTTGCACATACGACCTGGTGAAGTAGTGTGTGGATGAGACTGGTTGAGCGCCGCAATTTTGTCGCAGATGAGGCAAAGAAATGCAATACAATGCCGTCCTTCTCTTTAGCTTGATCGATGATGTGCCTGCAGAGTTCCTGCCTCCCGTGACCTTTTGGTGCGGATACCAACAGCGCTCGTGGAGTGCAGGTCGATTCCCAATCCGTATAGTCCATGTTTTTGGTGATCCAAAAAAAGTTTGACTCGTTGGGGCCAAAGGCGGAGATCTTGGATAGGTGCTCGTCCTGATCGACCACAAGCAATTGGCTGCGGAGTGTATCCCAATCGACATTTTCTCGAACTAAACGGAAGGTCAGTTCCGAATCAGGGAGTATCTTCTTGCAATGGGACTACCTACCCAGATTTTCTACGGACTGGTATGTTCGAATCCCTGCGGGAGGAGGATGAAATGTTATACCGCCATGGATTTTTGAGTCAGTGATTCGAGTGACTCTGCAGTCGTTGAAGGTAGAGTGTTTCGTCGTGTCCTCGCTATCGCTCCTGCCGCTTCGGGTAGCGGGATTGTGGCTGTCGGGTAAGGGGACGGTATGCCGGTGGTCCGGGTTTGGTGGGGCGTCTGGCTCCAAGTTGATTCTAACTCGCTTTGGTGTTGACTGGTATGTAGATTATCGTTAGCCACAGTCCCTGCCTCAAGAAGACCAAAGTAAAAAAACTGACTGTCAGAGTTGATCTTCCGTCTTTCTGCTGGTTTTCTTCCTCGTTCCCGGGCGGATTCGGTTGGTCTTCCCATGGGCGACGTCTGGAACCTTCTCCACTTCCCCAGGCTGCCATCTTGAGATATTCGCAAGGCTGATTAACCACGTTGAACAGAAAAGTAGAGATATGGTAAATGTGTCTGTGAGCGCAAGACAAAACTCGTAGCGAGGGACATGGGATACTTTTTAATCTGGGTGCGGGGGTAGCATTCTCCTCCTCGATCGCCTATGATCGGCGATCTATCCTCCACGCTTGCTTATTCTACATATCGGACCCTTTCCTCTGAACAGCGCACCTGTGTGCTCTTGGAGCGTGTCTGGACTCCATGATCCCTGTACAAACAACGTACGACGATATTTTTTGTCTAGATATCCGATAGGAGAGCGCCCGTGCGACGTGCATCTTAGCTAGGGTCCTGCAGCTCACCCACTCGACGGGTCGTAGAAATACGTGTCTCGTCACTAGAGTACGAATCGGTGTAGTTTCGGATTTGGCTTTTGCACCTTCGCGTTTGCCGAGGACACGATTGCGAAAAGGCTTGGCGGGAAGTTTTTTTTTTTTGTTTAATCATACTCGCATGCGACCTATATAGATCATGGCGGCTCGTTGCAAGCTCCCCTTTCCCCTCCGCCCAGGCCTGTCCCAAGAAATGGTAGCTGCGCCCAAGGAAATTGACAAAGGGAAGTTCAAAGGAAAAACGTGACCCGTCCCCTACTCCTCGCCTGCCGATGCCATGAATGAGGGGGTGGGAAGGAACAGCGGAAGTTCCTCCCCATCGCCCATACCGTCCACAGCACCCAGCGCCTCCGCCTTTCCCTCCCGCTCCTCTCGCCGCTCCCAGCGCTCCCAGAGCTCCCACTCAGACGCCTCACTTCCAGCGTCATCTTCCTCTTTCAGCAGCGCCACCAGTCTCCACACGTCCGTAGAGGAGAGAAATTCCAGCACTGCCTGCCCACAGCTCTCATCAGCCAGCAAGTCCCAGATCGTCCACCTGCTCTTCCACCTCTTAGTCTCCTTCAGCACCTCCGCCCACAGAATCTTCTGCTGCATCTTCCATTCCAGACACACCTTGAAGAGGTGGTCTCTCGTTTGCGAGGGGCACTTGCACCACCAGCACTAGGCATCGGGGCGCACTTTGGCCCACTGAAGGTATTGTCCCATGCGCGCGTGTCCTGTCTTCAGCTGGTAGCACCTCGAGGCGAGCCTCTTGGTGCTGCCGGCCACCACACACCATCGGGCCTTTGGCTCTTTGGCATGCGGTACTTTGCTTTGGAGGTCCGACCTCCAGCCCACTGGCGCGCCTCTACCCACTTCTTCTCCGAGATTTCCCGCTTGAGGTTGGCCAGGGATCGCGGGAGCGGCCCGTGGGGGCCTGGCTGTCCTGCCGCTTCCTTAGCCCACTCGTCCGCTTTCTCGTTGCCGACGATTCCTTTGTGCGCCGGGTACCACCGGATCTCTATGGCGATGCCAGGCCTGGTCCTCCGCAGAGCCGCGATGTGCTTTCAGGCCTCGATGGCGTATTTGTGCTCTGGGGCTTGGCGGGAAGTATGTACAAGAAGAGTATGTTTTGTTCTGTTGATTCTTCTCTTTCTCATTTACTTCAATATACGAGAATTCGGGAGCTGATCGAACTCCTACCACCCACCTGTACCTTCATTGCTGATCGGTATTCTTTCAGCAACGCGGACGTGCGAACGTGCAGCGTTCGCAATTTGGAGGGCCAGCTATCCCGTCCACTCAAAGCAATCGTTCCGCATGCTAGCCCAGTCCGGTCTCACTACTGCCATCCGCTGATTTTCTTCGCGGCAATCGCGTGATCCTTATAGCAGCCCCGATTGCACTCACGAGCCCAATCAAATTCATTTTTTTTTTTACCTTTGGTTGCTGGTATTCAACCATGGAATGGACCAATTTGCAGACCTATCGGATGCTGGAGCGCGATCCGGCGTAGATAGCCACTCAGCCCAGTGCTTCGGCTTGAGGCAGCCTCAAGACACCACCCATGTGTCCTGCACCTCTCGCCCGGCCATGTTTCGTCGCCCCGCCTCGACCGGACCCGCTGACCGTCGTGCTGCGACGTAACCGTGTCCTTGACTCCTTGGCCGTGCTACGCTTTCGATCAATTGTATGAATATCTGAACAAAAAATAAAATACAGTTTTTCTGATTGGACCGCATTGCCACCCATAGGTATATGTAACACATAGATGTGAAAGCAATATTGATTATTCCGGGCATGTGCACATGGTATGCAGGAAGCGAAGGTGCAGAAGGACCTCAGCAACCCCGCGACTTACCCCACGCTATGGTAAGCCACCCCTTGTGTTACATACAGGATAGATAGGAATGATACACACGGCATCTTATCAAGCGGCCACCACGCTAGATTCCAGCTAACAACACTAAGTACTAGTTATCGAGGTTTGGCAGACTCCGTCGTATTTCCGTCGTGTTTATTTTCCCAATAGGCACGACGGAAAAAATAAGTGTGGTTGGCAGATTCCGTCGTACTTTCCGTCGTGCTTATTTGCTTGGCGGCGCTAAAGTGCGGGGCAATATCAGGTCGCCAAACTCACTCCACAAAAGAAAGAAGAAAGAAAGAAAGAAAGAAAGATATCAACATGGTGCAGGTAAGAGGGACATAGTATCCGAGGGTGGACACTTTTGATGGGTAACTAGGTATAGCAGGAACCAGACACGTTACTCTCACAGTGGCGCTGCCCATCTCGAGACCGAGTTGAGCACGTAAAAACAGGAGTCGAGAAGTAATGAAAGAAAAATGAACTCCTCCTCTTCCGTGAATATCATGGCGGCACCGTCATGGCCCCGCTTTTCGCCACCGACGTGAGTTGAGGGTGAGACATGAGGTTGTGACTGACCAATGATCTTCTTTGTTTACATCTTGACGGATTTTACGACGGATTTCAGTCTGCGCATACATACATATTATGCTCAGCTCACAACTCTGTTCATAGCATAAATCCCTACAATCCCCGCCTACTAGTGCCGTTGCTGTGGCGATATGCACGACGGAAATCCAATTTTTTGTGCTACTTCCACTTTTTGCTTGCTTGCTATTATCACTATATATGTAGGCCAGGACGGTAAGTAGTTTCGCAAGAAGAAAAGAAGAAAAGAAGAAGAAACAGAAGAAGTGGGGGCCGACGGCTTCATGTAAGGATATCAGTCACCATGCGCTAGCGACACTTTGTCATCCGTCACTGTACTGCATTTCCTTCTTCCCCGAGAATCCAGAGGCGTTGCTGGAAGCACCATGAGGCTCGCCTCGCAGTTCTACCAAATCAAAACAGGGCACTACCTATCCGGGCGGTACTTCCATTGGACCTACCATTGTTCCTTCCTACGCCTGACTTCATGGCGTCCGCAGGAGAGGAATAGGGGGTGGATGGCGGTTTCCTTTGTTTCTTTCATTTGCCTTACACTCTCGTTTGATCTCTTCTGCTTTGTGGATTCCTTGGTGCGCACCTGTCATACCCTAAATACAACGGGTCAGACATTCGTACAGAAAGGTAGCGGAAGCTCGTCTTACGGTCTTATGACGGCGTAACGACACCGGGCAAGCGACACCGTCTGGGCTCGGTTCGGGTCGACCGACTCTGCAGCACTGGAGGGTCCTGGGCAAAGACCGGGAAAGCGCAAGTGCTGTCGCAGGGAAGGAGAACCTTGGCGGTCATCGTACGGACAAGGCATTGGAAGGAAACGGGAACGCAGGGAGTTGCGAGCCCAGACCGCGGAATAGGAGCGGGGTTGTTTCCAGAGGCTTGGCCCAGAGGAACAACACCACGAGTAGGGAATCGCTGCACCCAGCTGTCAGGAGACACGATGGGTCCTGCTACCACTCGCATCCGTGCCAATGACACCCGGTTATGGCGAGGGACTCCGGGCTTTGCCAGCGCATGAAAGCGTGAGCGCATTCCCTACTTACCCGAGGCGCTTGCGGCGATTATGGTGCGGTGAGCTGAACAGAAAATGAAGCGGAAGCTTAGCTTCAAGACAATCCTGTAGCGCTGGGCAGCCCCCAGACCAAGGACCGGCTCGTGTTCGGGAAAGTGCAAGCGCCGCTACGGGACCGCACCTCAGGAACAGTTCGAGAGTTTGATGGGAGATTCATGGGGCGGAGCTATACCTTGACGCCGTCACGGCCGAGAAGAATTAGTTGTACAATTGAGAGCTCATTATCTGCGGCTCCGGTCGAGTATCGTAATCAACCCCGCACGCAACCAGATCGCATCACCCAATCACTATGGGAGAACTTAGGCACCCGCCCAGCCACCCCCAGGAGGATATGTGGAAGCACTACTGTCCGATCCCATCGAGAGATTATCCATGATACGCTGATGAAGTCTAATGCCAAGGCGAAGAGTTTTCACGACGAAGCAGCGCGGGGCATATAATCCCCAAGAGCACGTGACCTCGCTGAGCCGGATAGTGATATATACGACGACCCGCCACGAACGGTCGTCAATTACGACCAATCAGGGGAATCACCAATCACCAGCGAGGAATCCAGTCAACCACCACCACCCAGCGAGCGATCCATCAAGCGAATTGTCGCCGTGGCGGCGAGAACGATCCATCGCGCAAGCCGTCAGGCAGCGAAGCGACCCACGCGCAAGCCGACAATCAGCTGTCAATCAACGGTACCCCTCAACGGTGGGCGATCTTGGGGAGACGATCATGTGGGGTTTTATCCTTGTGTAATAGTTGAACTCTGGCGAAGACCGCACGCACCCCACCTTCGTGACTATCGAGAAACCTGACTTGTTCGACATTACCGTGACTCCGACGTTGGCCGGACGTCCCAGTCTCAGAGCACCTCATCTTCTTGTGACAGGCCTGGGCGGAGGGCAGGAGGGAGCCAGCAACGTGCCGCCACGGCGTGGTCAGCAGACGGGAAAACGCGTCAAAAATGTACGCTGTCATAGTCTAGAAAGGCTGTATACTAGTATGAATGAACCAAAAAAAATTATCGATAAGTAACCGGTTCAGACTAGCCACGTGCTTCAGTTTGTCCCGTGCCGGGATTACCGCTGGCCGTGGCGCGAAAACTCTTCAATTTGACGTTATTAGACGTTGTCGGCGTATCAGAGATGATCCCTTGATCGGAAAGTGACCCTTTAAATACTCAAGCGTGTGCTTCAGTGATATAAGCTCGGGATCTCATTGGACCTATGGGGCATGCATGTGCCCATTATCAAAAAGATGTACAAACGCCTGGGCGCGCCCAGTGGCCGTACCGGCTGCTTTCGCGTACCCTCCAACGACAACCACATAATTTGATCTGTATATTGCCAGCAGCCAGTCAGCATAGGCTCGGCGAGTGGAACAGGTTGTATTCACATAGAATTTCATAGAGCTCCACGGCAACATCCCAGAGGGACCACTGGGTTCCAAACCGGTTGTAGCTATGGAATATTGGTGTTTTGGGACGAGCACTTGTAGACGGTGGCGACGTGCTCTTCGTACACAGTAGCAGGCAATGGAATAGTCACCACAAACGAGCGTACCTCATCAATATGATCGAAGCTACATATGACACGGATTAGGATCTCCGGGGGTAACGGCTCCGGGAATCCATGAGACTGGGTCGAAGAGCGTCGGTCGTTGCCGGTTCGTTCGGCTGGCAGCGCGGTGGCGTTATTCCTGCCGTCGAGATGTCGGCGACAATAAACCTTTGTGAGACGCTCTGAGCCATTGCAGCCCTCGAAATCGTGAGCTGTGCGCTAGGTGCAAGGGGGGTGCGGTCGACGAGGCTGTTCGTTGATTCGAATACGTGAGCCACTTCGATCGTGTGGTCGGTCGATTGGGTGGAGATCGACGTAGTCGTTGGCTTGATGAGAGTGATGAACGTATCAGTCAGGAAGGCGCTGACGACCCTGTCGACGGCGGGAGGTGAGCGAGACGTGGGTTGGGTCGGATGGGGAAAGCGGTGGTAGAAGGAGAGGTTGGCGACAGGTCGAGAACGACTGGACACATCACTGAAGCGTTAGATAACTTAGAGTGATCGGCGCCTTCGCTCGTACCATACCAAAACGGTTAGATACACTCGGAATTGTCAAGCCACTATGTAATGGCTGAGGTATCTACATATTGATTTAAGTGGCGTGGCGTCCGCCACAACTCGTGTCGACCAATCGGAATGTTTAGTTCCTAATAACAATCAGACTCCATCACTCGTAATTCCCCGTCCGCGATCGACCGCCGAGTTTGGAGGATGAAGTGAGGCCATAGTCTAAAGTACAGGGACAAAAGTTTCCGTACGGGGGCCGTTTTACACCAAAAATGCCCGTTTTCACACAACCAAAAACCACTCTTTACTTGACGGAAAAAAACTGTGCCTTTCACAGACGTCTTAGAATCGTAAGAATCATCATCTATAAAAATCTTG
>Ga0307516_10000629_pt1 | contig 47617 bp, 63 predicted proteins | sample 19_EM_MG_FD_203310 | JGI IMG/M metagenome (GOLD analysis project Ga0307516, IMG submission 203310) | Populus trichocarpa ectomycorrhiza microbial communities from riparian zone in the Pacific Northwest, United States - 19_EM | ecosystem: Host-associated > Plants > Roots > Unclassified | place... | reverse complement strand
GATGATCATTGAATACAATAGTTTCAGTCGGTTGTAATCTCTTGTCCTACCTTGTTTAGTCGTCGCGGAGTTGCAAATGCTGACCTTATCCATCTAGACATACCGGGCCCCCGCCGAAACCCCGATGCCGATGTTGGGTCGGATGACTTGGCACTGAAGACCTTCTCCATCGGGGAAGGGGTTGGACTGGATACTCGGAGGGTGCTTACTCGGAGGTCAACGTTTCAATTGCGATCCATTAAGTGGGTTCAAACTGGGTTCACACGAGCGAATATGCGCACATCAGGCCAACACGGATGCGAGTTTTCGTGCCAGTCACCTGCTCCCCTCGTGACTGTGCTACTTATCTGGAGAGGGACATGGGCTTGAGACTCCGCTAGGATCCTGCCTCCTCGTCTAACCCTCTCCAGGTAGGTAAGCACTTCCTTAGGATCTCTGCCTCCTCGTCCAACCCTCTCCAGGCCCGGGCCTCAGTGTTGGCTTCGTCAAACTTTTTGTTGCCCACCCACCAAGCTCTGCGCGAACCCCCGTGCTCTCTCGCTGGCTTTGACTAGCCAAGTTGGACATGCCTCTTTGAGCTCTGTGCTCTTTCCCGTCATTTTCAACCGAGTTGGAACACGAGTCACACGACCTTCTCTGGTCACCCTGTAACCGAGTTAGGGTACCCATTCTGAGCTTTGTGCTCTCCATCGTCATCTTCAACTGAGTTGGGACATGAACCGCCCACCAGGCCTGACTGTCTGCAACCGTCATCTGCTCTGGTGCCCGATCCGTGCTCTCCATCATCGTCTTCAACCAAGTTGGGACATGAACTGACTGACGGTCTGTAACCAAGTTCAGATGACATCTTCTCTGGGTGCCCGTCAACTGACTCCTGAGTCAGGGCACCCATTCCGAGCTCCGTGCTCTCCATCGTCGTCTTCAACCAAGTTGGGACACGAACTGACTGTCTGTAACCAAGTCGGGATGTCATCTTCTCTGGGCGCCTGTCAACCAACTTCAAGTTAGGACACGAGCTGTACCTACGCCCTGCCTGTCCTACAACTGAATGCATTGTCATCTTCAACGAGGATGCATGCCCAGTTTTACCTCTTTATTGGTTGCCTTACAAACGATTAACATTCCATCCATCATCGACTCATCACGAACAATACATATTCTCTGGGGTCCGCTCGGAAGTCTGGATGTTGCAACTTGCATGATGCGGTCCTCTCGAAGAACTCGGAAGACGTTGCACCGCCCGCAGCCACGCACGAAATCTCCCCTCTGACACCTCATGACCACGTCAACCATAATACCATCAAGATGGCTTTCTACAGCATCCAAAGAACAACCCAAAGATGTCGGGTCGGAGTCATCCGCTCAGCAGCGGAAAGGAAAGGACTTCATATTCGGAAAATCCCTGTCTCTTCCTCAACGAATACGGAACATGCTCTTCAACAGATTTGATGTTCATGATTGTTCGAGCACGAGTGTACTGCATTCCCCACAGTGCCACACCGCGCCCACACAACGTCCTCCATGCCTCCGGCCATCGGCTCGCGCCACCTGAGCTTAATCGCTTCTTCACCCTCCGACCGCGTCCATCCGCCAATTCCAGAAATTACAAAGCTCACCTCCTACTCATTCCCAGACATACGGTCACATACCAGACCTTGTCGGCAGCTTCACCAGCTCCCTCCACATCGGCATCAACTTTGCTTTCTCCATATCCAGCACCCCTCACCGTCGTCATTCCAGACAGCGCCTAAGTACACAAGTTATAACATGGGCGGAGGGGCAGATCACCGTCCGATGTGCCGAGACGAGATCCTAAGGAAGTGTTTACCTACCTGGAGAGGGTTAGACGAGGAGGAAGTGTTTACCTACCTGGAGAGGGTTAGACGAGGAGGCAGGGATCCTAGCGGAGCGTTTGAGCCCAAATCTGCGAGGCAAAAGAGCACGATTGTACAAAGGGCAAAGGTCGTTGAAGAAGGGATTAAGAAATCTGGCGGGCGCTCAATGCGGACATTAGGATGGTCGATCAGGCGCGCAACGTCGAAAGTGGACAAATAGGGGCTGGAATGGAAACATTGTAATTGAACGAAGTGATGCCGAAGGGAGAAGGCAACGGAAAGTTTGACGGCGGCCCCTGGGCCCTTCCTACTTTCCTCCTCGCCTCTGCCGAGGCCGTAAGCGCAGATTCGTATTACTCATCAATAGTTGTTTGCCTTATCTCATCACTCACGCTCTAGCGGCTCTACATATCCAGATTGTTACAGATCCGTTGTTGGTCTCCTCTCAAGAACAATGGCTACTACGACACCAAAGCTGACTGCGAGGTACGGCAAAGACAAAGTTCGCGTTCTGCGCGTCGTACGAGAAGGAGCATGGCACTACGTCGTCGAGTACAACATCACTGCACTGCTTGAGGGTGACATCGATGTCAGGTAGCTTGAAAATGTTTAGCCATTTGGTTGTGGTTCCGACGGTGACATTTGACCTAGTTACACAAAAGCCGACAATTCGGTGGTGGTGGCAACCGACTCGAGTGCGTTATCTCTCCTTCCATTCAACTTCTTCAAGTACTGAAAACGAAGTCCCTGCAAAGTCAAGAATATCACATACTGTATGTCTACTTTTACTCAAGTCTTTCATGAGACTCTCAGGATCGCCATCATTCCCATCGTCAGACCTCGCAAAGATCTCCCCCCATATCCTCTTGCCCGAACGATTCGCGCTTCACCTCGGGACACACCTCGTATCTCGGTATGCGCACATCCAAAAGGCGTTTATAACGATCGAGCAGCTGCGATGGTCCCGTCTTCCAGCGGCGGAGGGCGGAGGAGCGAAAGGACATCCTCATTCCTTCATCAGGGATGGCGACGATAAGCGGGTTGTTAACGTGGAGGTAGACACCCTTTCTCTCGTTTCTACTTCGAACCCTTGTCGTCGTTTGTGAATAGGTGGATGCATCATCAGGAAAAGATCGGCTCGTTGGCAAAGTCAGTGCAGGTCTTTCCGACCTCCTGGGTTCGTTCTTGTCTCTCTATCGCATCGGTGACCTGATTCCTCCCTCTGTGTTGAACAGTGCTCAAGTCCTCTGGTTCTGCCTTTACTAACTTCATCCGTGACGAATACACCACCCTAGTCGAGGTCGACGATCGCATCTTCAGCACGAGCATCGATTTGGAGTACGTCTTTTCCGCAGTGGAAATTGTCTCACCTGCGGATCCAAAGCAGCTTGACTTTGCTCTTCGGCAAGGATTCGAGGTCGAGGGACAGGGAGGGGTGTGGGACGCGCAAGGAGTGGCAGAGAGGGCGAGGAAAGTGACCCTGGAGACGTTTGCTGAGGATGAGAGTGCCAGCGTGCAGGTTGTTGTCTTGGTTTTTTTTTCATCAAAGCCCGACCTGATATTCTTTTTCCACTGAAATAGGCCACGCTGTACAAGATGGCACAGATCTTACTGGAGCAGAACGCAGGCGTGCAGGCGGTGACATATAGACTACCGAACAAGCATTATATCCCGGTCGACATGCGCTACATCGGTGTAGAGAATCTTACTCCGCCGTGAGTTTGCTCTCTTCTCTTTTGTTACTTGGCCTTGGATGGAACTGTAATGTCGTCTTTGGAACGGTATCGGCATTTTCGGAGCATATAGATGCTGCTGCCGTCTTCCTGTCGTCTAACCCTCTAATCCATCATCACATTAGATCCAAAGCCGAAGTTTTTATGCCCGTTTCCGCTCCAAGGTTTGTTTTTTGGGTTCAGCTTTCGTGATTCCAGAGAAATCTGATCGTTGTCAATCCGTTTACTACAGCGGCTTGATCACGGCCACTCTGTCGAGGAGTTGAATGTTGTCTTTGATGTCGAGGATATCTTGAATGTGTACGAATCTTTATTGGATGGACAGTGCCAGGGGGGAAGATAAGATAAGATTCCGGGAAAATCCGGAACTCAATGAACATCTTCCCACACTTGCTCTCGTCACATCCCACTTTCCCAAAAACGGCGTCGCGGCCGTCCACGTCCCCCTCCCACTTTCTTTCTCTTATTTACTATGACCTCATCCACCCTTCTCCGCCACGGCGTCGCTCGCTCTGTTTTCCGCCCCCGCCAGACGGCTCCCAGACGACACGCATCATCTGACTCCCAAAAGAAAACTCAAGAAGCGCTCGCGAGTGCGCAGCAGAACGCGGGGAAGCTGTTGGAGCATGTTAAGAAGTTTTTGGAACCTGCTGGTCAGAAGGTCGGCCAGTTGTTGGGATGTACGTATGTGTATTTGGTCTCCTTCACCTGGTTTTGGCCCCCTCGCATTCATCGTCCATCCGTATAATCTTGATCATCGGCGCTGACTCTCCTTTTGATCTTTTTCAGCATACAAACAACCTTTATTCTACAACGTCGCTGTTGCGCGCGAAGTCGTTAAGCAAGTCTATGTAGCTGAGAGCCTACAGCCGCCCACCCTCGGAGCCATGCGCACTGCGTATGAGACGCTCTGGACCCGTGCTATCAGCCCCGCCTATTGGAGGAGTGTAATCCGCAGTGGGGAGGTTGTGAGGGTTGGAATTTACGGAGTCGAGGCCTATACCATCTTCAAGGTATGCGGGCATTCTCAATCCCTCCGATATTCTGTGCTATTGCCTGGGAGGGTCCATCTATGTGCTTTGCAATGTGGCAGATGTGCCAGTTCGTTTTGAACAGGCTTCGATCACTGATTTGTTCTCTTCTCACAGGTTGGAGAAATCATCGGTCGCCGGAACCTCATCGGTTACGACCTAGAGTGAAAATATCGCGGGCTCATTGTTTTTGTTGTATTCCGCCAGCCTAATACATGAAATGTTAGAATTTCACGCCTGGTTCTGTTTCGAGTTTCACGTCAAGCACATCACACCTCGCAGCTAGTTGGGTAGAAGCTGGCGTTCCAATACCAAGTTCTTTGGATGCTCCACCTGCCCCCCTCGTGTCATCCGACCTGTTGTGAGCCAAATCTCACAAACTTCCAGGGACCTCAGTCGTAGCCAACACTTGGCGCCACTGAATTACAGTCTTACGTTCCCCCGGCCCCCATCAGCGAGCTCTGCCAAGATGAAAGAACAGCAAGGCGACTAAGGGTTGATCGATAAAGGTCCTATATTTAATTCGGAGGCAATTCGCGTTCAGAGCTCCACTTGCTGCTGCACGTAGCCGGGCATCGTGAGGATGTCATTCGCTGTGCCGCGCTTCCTGTGATATCGCTCACGTTCACAGATATCCATCAAAATGCAGTATCGTCCTTCGCGGGGGATTGACGTATCTGTCAGTGTTCAGAGGGGCCTTTTCTTTCGTGCCGGTTCTTGTGCCAGAGTTGTCCAGCTTGAGATTGTCATGATTGGTATTTCCTTTCGTCCACACGCCTAGGGCGTTATTCTCCACTCTACAGTCTTGTCGCGGCTATTTCAGCGTCCTCGTTTTATGACTTTACGATTGCAATGCTTGATACAGGCCTACGTATTGTCCGATCAAACACTAATACGGCGTGACTCAAGCGTGGCTGTCGATTGCCTCGAGGTTCTCCCCCCCCCCCCCCATTGCAGTGGCGACGGCGCTCTGAGATATCGAATCTGACCTTAAATCCGTTAGTTGGATCTCATATTCTTGAGTGCTATGTACGTTTCTGATACGATTTCAGCCTTCTGGGCTACAATGGGCAGTGCTAAATATAACAGCACCACCGGATCATGTACCCTTGACTCATAACAAAGGTAATCGCAGTGAAGTGTCTCCTTGCCACCTCTACCACTCCTTTTCAAAGAACCCCTCCAACATTCATGGGATCCCACAGTTCGAAATTGGAGGGCAAAGCCATTCCTCGAACCGCCGATAAGCCAGGCGCGAACGGGGAGTTTTCTGGGAAGGAAAATCCATTGGCCTACCTCAAGCTTTTCGACACTGTGTTGATCATCGACGACTCTGGCTCTATGGAAGGGAGTAGCTGGAGGCAGGTATGACACTTGATACCGCATGTTGCCACTTACCGTGAACTGCACATTCGCGATCTCCTAGACCATGAAAGCACTGGAGGAGCTTGCTCAAGTCGCCTTGAAGTACGACACGGACGGTATCGAAGTCCACTTCCTCAATAGTCCGCATCACGCTACCGGAATCAAGGCAAGCTCTGAGTTGATCCCTTCTCCAAATTTGCGACTTAGTACTCCCCAAGAGTCCTCAAGATGTAATGAAACTGTTCCATCATGTTCGGCCTAATGGAGCGACGCCCCTTGGTCAAAAACTGGACATGCTCCTCACGACATATCTCGAGAGGCTCGATGAACGAAGGGAAAGCATAAAGCCAGTGAATTACATTGTCATAACAGATGGCGCACCGAGTTGGTCTTTCATTCTATGACCATAATATGCATCTCACCCATACTCTTCGTAGCTGATAGAGGAAACTTCAGGCCAGAACCCGTGATCGTTCGCGCGGCGAGAGCGCTGGATGAGCGGCATGCCAAGTCGTCGCAGGTAGGCATACAATTCGTTCAGGTCGGTGGCGATGCGAAAGCAAAGGAATTTCTCGAGTCGCTAGACGACAACCTCAAGAGGGAACACAACGTTCGGGTATGCTCTTCTACAAATCCGAAGAATGACCGGTTTTATTTTATTTTGGAATTTACAGGATATGGTCGATACGACGCCGTCGAATCCTGGGCAAACCCTGGATATCGTGAAAGTTCTAATGGGTGCTATAAATCGACGGGTCGATTTCAAGGGATCGGCAGTGTTCGAGACTGGTAGCTTATGAGAGTGTTGCTTCGTGAACAATGTTCTCACATACTTACATCTCACAGAGCTTCGAAACGAGTATGTAGGATAGGTCCGTGCGTCAGGCACGTGCCGCACGGACCATTTCGTTACAGGATAAATACGGAGCCTGAAGTGTTTTCATCTTCACAGTCATCCTCGAGCACATCTTTTTTTCAGAACCTCTGTTGGTACTATGGAGGTTTATTCAAACGTGCGCGAGCAGAGAGATCATTATCCAGAACTGGGCATGTCGTTTATCTCAGCTTATCTCTATTGATTGAGCGACTAATCAGCTCAGGATACATTCATTATTTCTTTGCTGTTAAGTACGATGATAAAGGATGTTTACTTTGAAACTCGTTCACGCAATGGTCCGAATGACTGTCGGATTTGAAAGGCCGCATAGAGACGATCAATCACACGCCTCGGCCAGTCCCCAGCCCCGAAAATGGCCTCCTCTCTAGACCGTGTACCGCCGTCCTTTCGTTATATTTTGTCAACATTGTCCGGATGAGCGATTCGACCGAAACGAGGAGATAATCCAGAATGCCGTAGGTTACCATCGTTCCAGTTTATCCGTCGCTTGATATGGCAGGAGGGGCGAAATTGTCACATGTCAGTTCCACGCTTTGACGGACATGTGTACGCAGGGTGGAAACCACGAGTTTGACGATGCATGGCTGATCACAAGGGGTATGTAAATCTTCCGCCAACCACCTAAACACCAATTGCTTCCGAGCCCTACTGCTCTCCTCAAATTGTGGAATGGATGTATTCATATTGCATCAACCGGGCGAAGCGACCACAAAGGCACAACGGTTGAGTCCAACCCTCAAGACCCTCTTCTGGCCGTTAGGGGTTCAGATGACAGGGTCAATGCATGCAGCCATTCACGGGTCTACATGAGGTGTGCTCCTGTTTTTTTGCTCTTGTGTCCAGTGTATGACAGATGATACGTGTCCTGACCGAACTCTATATAAGACATATGTAAAACTCTGACAAGATTCGTGGGGTCCTTGACCTGCATTGAATACACTGGAACTCATCAGCAAAAAGGTCGACTGCTTACATTGCCGGAATCTACCATATATGGATATATCTGTGTGTAAATTTGCTATTTTGGGGGGATATATGGTCACGTTTTGACCCATACATGGCAGAGGTCCCATAAGTACCCATAACAGGCAATGTAAGTCCTTTTTGCTGATGAAATAGAGGTTTAGTAGGTCCCCAATTGAGCATTTCCTTTGATTATCGTGAGGCACAATGATGATAATGATTTAGCGGACATTAGCGGACATGATTGCAATCGCGCTGGGGCGTGTTAGTGGCTGTTGGTGGTCACTTGCTTCACTTGCTTTTAAATATAAGCAGACGCGAGGCATCCATCTCAGATTCGTTTCACAGGAGGATTCCTAATATTTTACCGAACGCTGCTAAGTATATACCTCCTTTCGGCTCGCATATCCCCTGCGGTGAGTCGGACTCGGGCATACGAATAGCATAAGAGACGCGCAGAGTGGACTTGATGAGCTCTTCTCGTCCATGCTGTCTCCTGCAACTATCGCCAACCCACAACTAGCGTACCACTCGCGATGGATACGGATGATCCTTTGAACTCGAGTTCGGGCGCCAAGCAGCCCGTCAGCCGTGAAAACACACCGCCAGAACATGCTCCAACAGGTCCCCCATCGTATACGTCTTCCCAGCCCTCACTTCCTTCCATTTGGCACCTGCACCCCTACCTCCCACCATCGGGAATGTTTTCCAGCATGGGAGAAGGATCAAGCAGCATGCTCCCCGCGCCTCCGCCGTTCGCCGCCATTCATTCTACTCTACGAGAAAGTCCCGTGCTGGGTGTTCGTAGGGCATCAGAGACGTTTGCCCCGGACTCTGAGGTCGAAGATCAACAGCCCCCAAAGAAGAAACGTCGTCGCCAAGCACTGAGCTGCACCGGCAAGTCATTAACTATCTTCGTCTATCCACGGTGTGGCTGATTTGATCCACGATACTCCTTCAACTTCCTTCCAATTCGCCCCCGCCCGAAACTTGTATTCCTGTCGGCTGCTTTTCACGTTCACCCGAACGCTCCATTCCAGAATGTAAACGAAGGAAGATCAAATGCGATCGGTGCGGGTGATCCTTCCTTTTGACTCCCCAGTGAACAATAACTGCTCTATTAGATTACAACCGTGCACACCTTGCACCCGCAGAGGAGAACAGTCTACTTGTCAATGGCACCTTGTGGAACACGTGTAAGAGGGTCCCAAAATATCTTATCGATGGATCCCTCTCCTCACCGCAAGGTCTTATACCTAGCGAAAAATACGTCACGAGAGGGGAATATGACGAGCTGAAGGCTCGGTTTGACGATCTCTCGGGACAGGTTCAGCGACTCCAGCAGCTGATGACGGCGTTCTTTCAGCCGGGAACCACGGGAGGAAATGCAGAATCTGTTCACCCTGCCAACCAAGGCTTTCCTCGAGCCGGTCCGAGCTATTCAACTCACTCCACCCCGATAACGCCGGGACCCACTCATTCACGTCGATTATCGGGACTATCGCCCGACAGGCTCATGAAACCGGTTATCCACGAACACCATTCCCGCCACCATCATCAAAGTGTACCTCTCCTCCAAATGTCACCATCCGAACGCAAGAACCAGGTTCCTTCTCCCCCAGTCATGCGATCTTTGCTGCAAGCAACCCAGGAACCATCTCCATCGGCACCGGGAGCACGGTCGGCACACGAAACTTCACCACGCTCCATCCCATCCATTGTCACATCGCCTTTCCTTCCACCAGGGACCGACCGAAAAAAATGCCGCGCGCAGACGTTCATCCTGGGCGAGCGTCTGCGCCTCGGCCATCTTCGTCGTCCGTCTCAGGCACGCACACACCGCCACCGCCGCAACACCACCCCTACTACGACCGTCACCGTGACCGGCCCTCGCGGCTCCCTGCTCGCACTGCTAGCGAGCACCAAGATGCATCCTCGAGTTCGGCAGCTCGCCGGCAGGCACCCCCGCTGCCACCCACAGGGACGGCTCAGACAGATCTGGAGATGTATGACATCGACAACAATGATGATCATACTATCACTAGTATCAGCACTATTCACGCACGCGGTCAGCCATCCACCTTGTCCGTCGTCACGCGTACACAGCAGCCGCCACCACCGGTACCGATATCGGAAGCTCAGCGGTTTAGAGATGTGCCCAGGGGTGACAGTGCTAGTGATGAGCCCCACACGGACCCACAGCAACATTCGTCAGGCGACAGGAGTGGTGGCGGAGCACGTTTTTCTCGTGCGCGCTGATAGGATGTGATTGCCAATTGACTTGTCAGCTGTTTTTGGGCCTTGGTAGCTCGATGTGTGCAGTCCTCGCTTGCGATTATCATCAGGTTGTTGACGGACTGATTGCCAACCCTTGATATAACCCTATTTTGCGTAAGTCATCTGGTCATCTATCATGGTTTCGTTCTTATCTGCTTGGAATATGCTGCATACAGTTGGTTCCTTAAGCTTACGTTCGGGATATTGTTCAGCTCATTTCAAAAGTTTGAATACACGGGTCCGCAATGTGGTATAATGACACTCTATCATATAAGTTATGTAACTCGTAAATAGTTCTGTTCGGCATGCGTCGTCCATCATATAGACAGGAGAAGATTACTGAACAATATTACCTGACGAACTCAGCCTGTACTATAGTATCGCCGTCCGCGTCCGCGTCACCTACTCCCAAACCAACTTCCCGCGATCATCGACTGTTGCCTTCATCCCACCACTCGGTGCCTTTCCAGACCCTGGCGTTTTGTACTGCTCCGCCATCCGCTCCTTCTCCAACGCCTTTTTATGTTTCGCGAGCACAGCAAGGCGCTCTGCCTCCGCATCCGCTTTTCCGGCCTTTTGCTCCTCACGTTTGCGAGCATTTTGTCGTTGCCGTTTGGTGGGTGTCTCCACGGATTTTTGTCCTTGTGGCTGGGTTTCAGAAAGCTGGGAGGACGACAAAGGCGTCCGATCTGGCCCTGGTACGCGGTCAGAGGACGAGGTTAGACGTGGGATCGTAAAAACACACTTGAGCGTTTCCTTCTCACGACACCCCACCCTTCGTCTTCTCCATCGGCGTCATTTCCGCCCCCGGTGCTCTCCGTAGCCTGCACGTCTTCGTAGTCACCCCACGAGAACCCAGACGCGGGTTTCTCATCCGGACGTGGTTGAACTCGCATCACACGCGCCAAAGTCGGATAGTCGGGTGTCTCTAACATGCTGTTACGTGTCAGGTTGAGTTGATTTTGGGGTAGGGCTATAACTCAACTCGTCTACGGCAGTCTTTACCGGGTTCGGGAGCAGCCTCTCGGCCAGAGGTATGTCGTCATCCACGGAAGGGTCATCGACGGAAGGGTGGGATGCGTGCAAAGAGCTATCGTCCTCTGTCCGCTCGGTGATGGGCGAGGAGTTTCCGGTGAAGATCCCCGGGTCTGTGGTGGTGGTGACGTCGGCTGCAGGACCACTGGCCGCCCCCCGTTTTCGTCGACCAGCCTGGACGCGAGTCCAGGATCCGTCGGTGTCGATAGAAACTGAGGGGTGGAGTATGCGAGAAGGCTGCGCAGACGGCGCTTTCTTGGCAGGAATGGAGGACTCGGAGTCGTATGTGGGACCGGACACAACCCCGACCCCATCGAGAAGCGATGACGATGAGGGGCTAGTGGCCGAGGTCGCAGTCTTGGTTTTCTTCTTTTTCTTCTTATTCTTCCCCTTAGCGGAGGCCTTAGAGGGTGGTGATGACGCGGCATCTTCTTCTTCTGCAAGAGCGGATGAAGTCTGGTCCGGTTCAAAACCTCCGGGGACAATTTTTGCAAGGGGAACTGGAGAAATTTCTGGTTGATCGACAGCCGACTGGGTCTTTTCTTGGTTCTGTCTTTTCTTTCCTTTCTTCCCCGAGGATGAGGGAGCCCGAGTGGCAGTGGGAGCCTCGGGGGAGGTCTGGCCCAGTTGTTTGTACCCTATCCCAATCGCACCCACAGCCACAGCCAGCACCACCGCAGCTTCTGGAGTCAACACGCTTTGAGAGGAACCCATGAGGAGGATGAAGAAGGGATTGAAGTAAGACTCAAGGAGGTGGTGGAAGGACGTGACGTGGAGGTCACACGTGTTGGGCCAGATGACACGTACATAACACCACACAACGCGTCTGGCACGATGCGCGTGATGTAAATTAATCCGGGCGAAATTGATTTTTCTCTTGCAAGATCGATTGGATACAGCCGGAATAGCTTCAACCGGGCCCAGTGTTCTGCGGTTGTTCCCATGGATTCAATTGGTATTTCAAATGTTCATTGTTCCTAGATGAAACTTAGATACATGCTCAGCGCAGTCTTACCTTAATTCGCAAAATATACTAGTAGTGGTCCCCACGACGCCATTCTAGGAGTAACGAGGTAGATAAATAGCCTCAACTTTCGTAGAACACCATGACTTCTGTACGTCTTAACTGGGAGGCCGCGTCACCTGGCTGTTTCATGGGCTCGGATGCAAAAATTTATCGAAACAACCTTCAAAGTTCGGTGTAATAAGTTAAGGTGGTATCTACAATAGACTCATATAGGAGGTGAGTGACTCGTTCGATCGCTTTATAGTATACATTGTGCGACGTGGGTCAAGTATGTCACGGTATATTAAGCTGCAGTCACCCCAGCTCCTCCATGAAGATCAATATGCACGGGTTGGTCGACTACCGTCTGGAAAAGTTGCACTATGCGACGGGGATCCCCCTCTTTGACGCTAGCATCAGCCTCAATCCTAATAAGCCAGATCAGCGACTGGCCCGATACTAGTCGGGCGAAACATGACGTACTTTGCACTGAACACAATCGTGGCCTTCGTCTGCGCAGGTCCTACACGGATCCGGAACCTCAAAGAACGAGTAACGACAGTGACCCCTGCCACGATTCCAACCTTGCACGCGTATCGGTCAATAGGCTTTCCAGGCTTTAAGCAAAGAGACATACCTTTTGTGAATCACCATCGGCTTTGGGGATCTCTATCACATCTTTCCATTCGGTCGTCGTTGCAACTGTAGCAGCAGCACGACTCCGGATCATGTCCAGGAGCTCGTCGCGCGTCATAGGTTCGTGATTTGTGATAATTTGTACGTGAGGGGAAAAGAGGCCATCGAAGGCAGTCCGAAACGCTGTATCATCGGAAGCCTGGGGAGCTGAAGAGTCGTAGAGCGCCCCGAGGTGAGATTCGGCCCAGGCAGTGAGGGTCACGGTGGTGGTCATGGTGTGGTGTGGTGCGAAGGTTCCTGAGGATGACGACTTGCTTTTATGTGAATCGATGGTGTGCTGCGGGAAGATGACAGAGAGCCGTGATGTAAGGATATTGGGACGGCCTTCTGGTAAATTAGTCAACGGTTTCCTGTAACTACCGATTTCCCCCTCATACCAGAGACGCTTCTCCCAATTGCGATGGTGACGGAACGATGCTAGTTGATCGCCAATGATTACTAATGAGCGCTGAGGCCAATGTGGCGGGGTCATGTCCGGGATGTTCCGTGATGCATACCGGAGATATCCGATACTTGATCCCCGCGAAATCTCGGAAAGCAGTGCCCAGCTATCGGCCCAGTTTTTGCAAATTCGGAGGGCTTGCAACTAAATTATTTAATTCGGCCATGATACACCTCCATCGACTTCGAAAAGTCCCATTCCACCTGGCATAACCGTCTTTGTCACTTGGATGATGGCAGATGGAACTGTAAGGAACGGGTTTGTTCCTGAATCAAGCGGTGGCTGTGTTCGCAACACATTTCTGCTGTCTTACCGCAGCCATGGCTTCAAGACCACTTCAACTGGTGAAGCCACCTGTCTGGGAACGTCTCTCACCTCTATTACGTGCCTTCAACTTTTTACGACTGGTTCCACTTCCGACTGTGGCCAAATGGCTCGTCTATCTCGTGTTCCTGATCAATGCCCGGTCGTGGCCGTTGATATGGCATTGTAGGTTCTTCTCGTACCCGTTAATCAAGAGGCTTTAAATGTTTTGAGGAACAGATCGCGTTTTTACACCCGTTTTCCGGCTTCAGTTGGCGTATAGACTTGTGACATTGCGTTCGATCTTCAAGTCTCCAAAAGCCAAGACCGAGGCTATCGAGCAGTGGTTTGATTCCATTACACAAATCGGTGCCGACCCTTTCGAGTTCGTCGTCAGTTATCGCACTTGGGCCAGTAAGTTGTAGCCGTTTGCCCATCTTTTAACACCTTAACGTTGAACCCACCAGATATTGACGATAGCGACTTTAACGGCCACTTGAGCAACTCGAGTTACGCGAAGGTGGGGCTTGCACTTGCCCGCTCAAATTATCTGCCAATCTAACAAAAGATCCGCAGACACTTGACTGTGCTCGTATGAAGTCGGCATTGGCATTCTTCCCCCAGTTCTTCCGTGCGGGAGGTTGGATGCCTTTGGCAGGTACATCCATCATTTTTGCGTGACTGAATATCTCTCGACACGAACTGCTCCAAATAGCCACCCATTTCAGCTTCATCCGTGAAATCCCTATGTTTGCTTCGTATGAGGTCAGAGTGAGGATAGCTTCCTGGGACCAGAAATGGGTGTGTCATCTGCGACTTTCTTATTGCCGTCATTCGTTTAACTCCTCTAATGAGACTCCCTTAGTTCTACGTCCTATCAAAATTCGTCTCCAAGCCCAAGAGAGGAAAGAAGATGCCGCAAAATGCAATTAACAACGAACAAATGCCGACACCTCCACGTCCCGACGCCTTCTTCCAAGCCTCTCTCTTCACCCCCGCAGAGGCCATATCGACGTCCGACTCACCTCTGCCCTCCATTGCCACGCCTCCTGAGTCATCGACACCAGGACCGTCAAAAGACCTTTGCGCGGTGGCTGCAGCTCTCGTCTCGTCTGCCACAGCCACGGCCGAGCCGGACGGGTCGATTGTGCACACTGTGGCCGTCTCCGTGTGCTGCTTCAAGTTCGGGCGCATCACGGTCCCTCCTGGCCTCGTGATCGCCCTGCACGGCTTCACCAACACCCCCAGTGCGACTACTACTACGACCACAATCGATGGTCCAGTTTCAGGCTCAGGAACGGGGTCGAGGAATCCACCAGCGCATTGGCATATAGCCAAAAGTCTCATGTCTGCTCCCGAGGGTGGGAGCATGAAGATGAGGGAGTTTTTGAAGGGCGGGTGGAGAGATGTTCCTGAGGGCCAGAGGTGGTGGGATGAGGCGCTGGGAGGGGCAATAGAAGAAAAGAGGGCGACGAGGTTGGAAGTCATCAGGTCATTGGTGCCAGTGATGAATGGCACGAGAGAGCTTTGAAGATTTGGGAGCATACCCTTCCTATAATGTATTTATTGCATAGAATAAGAGAAATGATCGCAGAACACGGCTCGCTTGACGTTGTATCCGACAGGCATGCTTTACTCGAGTGTTGCTCCAAATGATCGTCACTGACCGACCGCTATGAGGAAATGATATCGGTTCGGTGCCGTTTTCCTGACGGCCATTTATCGACGAAGCTCAGATACCGCACTGAAGAGAGAGTGATCACAAAGTCGTTGCGTTTATCCTGACCTGGGTAATTATTCACCTCGATATTCCGATTTCCAACAGTCAGGCCGGTCGTCGCATTTCTTAGGATGTGGCTCGGCGGGCTCGCGGTTATTGGATTTGGACGAACCTTGAGAGCATGTGGTCGGCTTGGCGGTCGGTGTACTAAATAAAGTTGCCAGCGCGGCTTTCAAGAACTATCATAACGGTACGCATGGAATAGATAGAAGACCGAATCCGCTGGGGTAGACGCTCGGGTAGACGCCGGATAGACAGGAGCGGTGTGTCAGAACTTGTGTTGCTCCCATACATGATGAATAGATGAATGGTAAGTAAGGTTCCAAGCGGCAAGTGCGTTGTGTTAGGCGTGCTCACGTCCAATCATCGGGTGCGCATGACCTCCCCATCCTTCATATTCATGCAATACCACATATGAGGGTAGTCTCGTCCCCAGACGTTACGCACCCGCGCTGATGCGCTGATCTCTTCCACGTGTCTTGATGGTGAGTTTGATGGTCAGAGAGAGTGCTTATAACATCTGGTGTGTTTCGTACTATGCTGTACACTGGATCTGACACGACCCCTGCCTCCTCGTTTGGGCTTGGAACACGGGACTTGCCATTGTCCCTGGAGGAACACTCGACATATTTGAACCAGTTTGGTGTGATCGTGTCAAAGCCCACACGGCAGAAACACGGCGACGTGACAACCACCAAAAAGACGGGAAACCACCAATAATCCGTCTCTTGCCACAAAAAAAGAGACTGACCACCTTACGAGTATAAAAGCGACATTTACAGTGCTACCTAAGGTATAAGGAGCGAGGGAGGAAAGAAATCAGCATTTCACCGTTGGTATGTCGCAGTGTACAGCATAGTATCGAGCAACGAGGGTACTGTCACATCAGTGTCGGCTATCGGTCGTTGCCATTTTTAAATCATGGTCCACGATGTCCATCTAATCTAAGTAGTAATCACTATTTCCTTTTTCGTCGCTTTCGTTTATGCCAGACATCAACGAACATGAACGCGTCAAGGCGCGGTCCAAAGACCTACTTCAGAAGGCTCGTGACGCAGCACAAGAGCACGGCCACGACTCAGCCAAAGTTCGGACTCAACTATCGACCCTTTCTCGCAGAAGTTCAGCGATGACTCAAGTCCTTATGGATGGCAGCTGGACGTCACGGAGGCTCTTTTGCTTGGGCTCGACAGTGTTGTTATCGCAGGAACAGGCTCGGGCAAGACTATACCTTTCATGTTACCATTGATGTTGCGACCAAATGGGCCATTGCTCATCATCTCACCACTGAAAGTGCTTCAGAGTGATCAGGTATGGCTTAACTTCCTTCGTTTTCTCATGTTGTAAGTGACGATGATCCACCTTCAGGTTCGGCGGTTCCAAAAAGCTGGGATATCAGCTGTTGCGCTGAGTGGCGATACATAGTCCCCATTACTTGCTGAGTTGCGTCCACGGTCGCGTTTTTTGATGTGTTCTAACTTGCCTTACATCCAGAGTCTCCATTCTTGCACGGCAATAATAGCCTCAGAAATGACGGTCTTCGTAAGCTCAGATTCTGAGATATCATCCCCAGCCAGTGATTTAAAAAAATCTGTGAGGCCCGCCCTCAAGTTCATCCTCGAGGACAGGTAAAGTCGACTTGGAGACGAAATCCTCAAGTGTAGATCGTGCCCCTGTTGGCCGCGGCCCACCATGAACGGGCGGCTTCCACCAATGCCGCAATATCCGCGGGAATTTTGCAGACTTCATGAGCTTGGTACGTGCAGTGCGAATTGCTGGATCTTTGATGCAATCAGCATTGCCTGGTGCCCCAGCTTAGCGCGTCAAGAAACGACGGAAGATCCAGCCCAACAGCTTCTACCACTTGAAGAGCCTGACGGACTTTGTCTGCTGTCTCCGCTGGCATGTTCTCGTCGTTTTCCTCAGTCGCATCTGGAGGAGCAGGTAGATCTGGGGCGTTGGTATCAGAGGGCTCAGTCTCGGTGTCACTGGCAGGGCCGCCGTAATCATCGGAGTCATCGAAAATGTCGGCATCCTCATTGAACATAACTTGCGTTGAGGGAGATATCTTGACAGATTAAGAGATAAGATTGCAACGAAAATCCTCTACGGATACAGTGATGGAGTTGTGATGGAGAGAGATAGCCGAGGTGATGTGACAATACCCTCGAAATCATGACGAAACACACCAGACGTAGTGAAGCAATCCTGCTGTGAGTTTACGAACTCCGTTCGCATGGCAGGATGATGCGGAACAGCGGCTGGGAACGAGACTAATGTGAAGGCAGGTGAGGACCTGTGAGGACCCTTTCCTGACGAGTGACGACGACGGCAATCTGGAGGGTGCGAGTATTAATAGGGTGCGACGCATCACGATGCCCACACGGTGAGGGTAGGCAACGCGCGTGCCCTAATACTCAATTCTAGTTTACTAAGTTAGTGCCCGAGACGTTGCGAGGCTTGGAGGGACGACACATGGTTGGTCTGATGCCAAGATGGAGGGCGTTTCCATTGGCGCTTGAAATGACACGGCTGTGAGGCTGTGTGCGCCCTCCCTCCCCCCAGAATTGGTCAATCCGACCAACAGCTACGATGCCGCGCACCTTTGTGTTTTCTTGTGGATGTCCTGCCAGCCCGACGCCCCCACCAATTTTCTGCCGCTGTACCGCTCCTGGATTCAGACTCAGACAGATACCCGCCCTTGGAAATCAAACATGCGGCCTCACACAAAATAAACTGGCAAAATAAAGTAGAATTGAGATGGACTGAGTGCAGCCAAACCCTTTGAAAGAAGACGAGAAGTCATGCTATGCCATCCCAGTCGATTTATAGGCGTTCTCCGGGTGTTTGGCGCACATTTTGCGTTTTGCGTTTTGCCTGGCAGCTGTCCGGCTATACCTGTGCATGATCATGAATACCGGCCGCTCGGCTTGGCGGATACTCCACGTGGGGCACAACATTGGGCACATGGTCACCCAGGCCGTTGGTCTTGGGATCACTATAAAGGCACCATGGAAACATGGTTTCAGTTCAGAGCTGGTCTCATCATCAAACTGTCAATCGCTTGCAATATGCGCGCCAACTTCCTCGTCTGTCTTTCTGCCATGACGGTTCTGTCCACCATTGCACTTGCGCACCCTTACTACACTGGGGACATGATCGCAAAGCGGGGGCCTGCCGTTTCGATTCCTACGAGGTGGGTGTCCTTTTACACCACTATTTTCCTAACGGCTTAACTTTTCTTCGTAGTTTTTGCGATAGCAATCGCCGGAAGATACTGGACGTTCAGTTGAGAACCGCTTATGCATGTTTCACCGAATTCCGGGATGCGGTGGGTTTCCTGGTGACATATCCCGCTGGAAGCTTTGTTGGAACTTGCATCACCAAAGAGGAGGAATCTCAAAGGAGATACTCGCTTGTAGGGTTCTGGGGAATTTGTTATGGTGGGCTGAAGCACTAGGGGCTACGGCTTCAGACATATCTGTGACATCTGTAAATCTCAATACTCGATGTTCTGGCTTGCAGCATAGCTTTTACATCCATTCCTCATTCATCTAGTTGTAAGCTAGGCTTACATAGTCCAAGATTGTAGTCATCAAGTTGAAGACTGTTGTCGATCGCCTTTCATACCCGAACCAAAGATGAATTTCTACCCGACCGGCGGGCGGCGACACCTGATGAATCCGAGTAAAGACTAAGGAGGTACAATATCATCATAACGATCGGCCTTGACCCGATGTCTTTTTCTCCTTGCCAACGACACCGACCCCTCTGAAAAACACGATAGCGAGAAAAGTAGCTAGAGCCCAACAAAAAATTTCTCTATAGTGAGCATCTACATAAGGAAGGAAAAAGAAAATACAACGGACCAATCATCGCAAACGCAAAAGCCCCCCACTGCGCAGCCTGATAACTCTCCAACCCCGGGTCCGATCCCAAACCAACACGGGAATCGCGAGACTTGACGTGGTTAAACACGACTGTTGTCACCGTCACGCTGACCGATGTTCCCAACTGCAAACCACCAGTCAGGTATGTATACATGGAGGGAAAACTGATAAACACAAACCTGCGTCATGGTCTGGAACAAGCCCCCAGCCAGACTCTGTTCACCCGGCTCTACGACAGATGCGACATACAGCGTCCCGGCCGTAAAGACAAAGTCTGCGCCGATGACAGCCGCGATGGCGCCGGGGAAGCCAAAAGACCAATACGGTGCGCTTGGGATGATGATCGCGAACAGGAGGCAAGCAACGGAAGACCCGATCGTGCCTGTGACTGTATTTATTCTTCAATTAGGGGGGTCCCGCGAAAGGAAAAGGCATACGGACCGACGAGGTAGAGGACGGGCACGTGAAATATGACGAAGCCGACGATAGCGTTGCAAATGATCCCGGATACAAACATGGGCAGGAGACGGAAAAAGGTGTGGAGTGGAGAGAGATGGAGAAAGTTTTGGTAGAACAGCTGTCGCACGGGTACGAATAAAGCAAAGAATTTTTTTGGCTTTCAGAACGCGTGAGGGACCATGAACCTTACCTGCGCCCAGAACCCCCACCCTGTAAACGCACACCAGGTCAAGAACGCGATCCACATCATAGCCGCCAACCGACCGTTTGCGCGGCGCCATATAGAGAGCTTCATCAGCGGCGGGGGTGTGTGCCATGATCTATCAATGTCCCCAACCGATGTCGCGCTTCTTTGAGAGGTAGAACTGGCAGAGAGCACCTTCTCTAACTGCAGACCACTTGAACCGGAGGCGTGGATGCGTTCTAGGCGCCCTTGCCTGATGAGAAAAAGAACGACGAACAGGATACCAAGGATGAGGAGTCCAATGATGTCTAGGGGGGATGTGAAGCTTTGATAAAAACCACGAAACATACAGACTCACACCCCGTTCTCCACTGCTGCGGTGCACTCTCCCCTTGACCCAACACAAACACGATCAGCACCAACCCAGCAGTGACGAGAAAAGCACCAAGCCAATCAATCCGCTTGTCCGCCTCGATGCAGGGCAAGTCAGCGTCTATGGACACGAGACCGCCAACAAGACAGAGGAAATTGAGCCCGGATTCAAGAAAGAATGGTGTGCGCCAGGTAGGACTGTGAAGTCGGACCGTAAAAAAGTACATCGGCGACCTGGAAGGACTGTAAAAACGTACACCGTCGTCTGGACCAGTGCTCCTCCGATAGCCATTCCAAAAGCAGCACCGAGCGGTGCCCCCGCCGCAAAGCTGGCAAAGGCCATGGAACGTGCATGGGAGGCGGGGGGGAAGGCTTGTGCCAGGATTCCTAGCTGAGAGAAGGGTTTAGTCTTCTTATCGACAAAGCGCAAGGGAAAGCTTACAGAAGCAGGAATGGTAGCGGCAGCACCTATGCCCTGGATTCCTCTGAGGATGTTGAGCGTCATCGAATCTGACAAGAGAGCGGGGTGGAATCAAAAACGGAGATGGCGAGCGGGCGGAGAACTGTTACCGTTTGCGAAACCACATCCGAGCGTAAAGGCCATAAGCCACAACGACCCCCCTATGAAAGTCTTTTTACGACCGTAGAGATCGGCGAAACGTCCCAAAAGGAGGAGGAGACAACCCTGATAAAAATAAACCGGATCAGTATCGACCGACAAACGCCGATGCGAGGCCACCAAGGAAAACTTGAAGAGAACGCACCGAGCTCAAGGAATACCCCGATATCAACCATTGCAGCTGCGTTTCCCCTATATGAAACCCTCGCTCGATCGTCGACAGCGAAATTGCCACCGACGAGTTGTTCGCGGTCTTTATTTTTTTTTTTTTTTTTTTTTTTTTAGTAACAAGGTCAGGCCCGAAGAATTTCTCCGACGAGTCAAGTTCAACATACGTTCACGATCATGGCAAAAGTGCAGGTCAACACTAGAATGAACGACCTGAAAGTGTTTCGAGGCAAAGGAGGTTCCATAGCGATGGGAGGAAGAAGAAGGGATGTATGAACTGTTTGCTCCAAGCCCGCCGAGTCGGATATGGGGTTTGGCGTGCGACTCCCGAAGGTCGCCCAGAAGTGAACGCAGCATTTCCTCCGTCGGATTTAAAGTGTGCCTTTCTTTTTTTCACTGCTTCCGGGCGGAGCTTACTGGGCACTTGAATAATGTCAAAATTGCGACTAATAGCGATGCTCGGGGGGGTTGTCGTTGTTTGCATCAACTTCTTCGATTTCGAGGATCGAAACCGACGTCGAGGGAGATGCATCATATGTTGTCGACGTTTCGGCAATTGTGGCCCAATGTTTGTTTTGTGAAGCTGGTCGCCAGAGCTTCCAGAGTTGCGTTCTTCCACTTTGTCTTGTCTGATTCGACGTAATAAAATGATAGCGTGTTTAAAGAATGCGAAGGTGGTAAAGTATCGTTAACAAATGTTACAGTCCCGAAGCGCACGCACATACTCGAGACCAAGGATCAGCAGTCGAAGTAGACGAGATGTGCAAGGCAGACGCCCTCATGTCCTTGTGATTAGTCAATCTTTGAATCCTCACTTACCCCTAGGTATCCCCCTACTCGAGCAACTCCCTCGTACGGGCGACAATACCCGCAGCTTCAGGAAACCGCGGAGTGATCACGCAGTCAAACGGTAACGGTCGTCTAGATGGAAAAAAAGGGTGGTGATCCCAACAATTCGCGCAAAAATATGCAGGCGCTTGCTTACACGACTATCCCAGCATTCACCACTTCCAACGTATCCGGCACGATCGACCGTCCTGATTCATCTTGTACAGGAGCGATGTTCACTGCCCAGAGGATGGACGCAATGTTGATGAACAGCGAGTTGTTCGCCATGTGCCGTCCCACGCAGATCCTATGGCAGGGTTCAAGCGTGTAGATCGTTGTGAATATTTATTTAATTTACCTCTGGCCAAAGCCCTGAAGAGCTGTTAATATCATGATAGAAGCAAGGGGAGTTGCATACAAATGATACGTGTCCTAGATGGACGATGAATAACACCTGAGTATGTATGATGGGTCATGTGCAATGACGGACGGTGTCACCTTCTGAGAAAGATGACATTCTCGATATTCAATATATGACGGGAAAAAAGACGCACCATCCTTTGTGTCCACCAACGCAGGTGAAAGCACTCCATGTTCATCAATAAACCGATCCGGATTGAAATCGTCGGCGTCCTCTCCCTGTACGTAGTCCGCATCACTGAATCAGGAGTTTGAACACAACACGACGACCCACGTAAATAGCACGATCACGATTCAGACTCCTGCCCATGACGTCAGTATCTCTCGATTACATAAAAAATGCCAGGGTTATTTTTACCATATGTTGGGGAAACAGATCGTCCCTTTAGGAATGAAATATCCTTCATACCAATCGTCCTAGGGACGTCGAAACGACCGACAAACAAACGAGACTCTGGACAACGTACCTCTGTCGTATAGTGCTGTACTCCTGCCAATTTGAGCAACGTCAAAGTGAACATGTCCACTCAAAAAGAAAGGAATGGCTCACCAACCGGGGTGACGGTCCTCCACCGGAGCGCCTCCCGAACCGTGGCGCGTACGTAAGTCAGGTTGTTCCAATCCAAAAACGTCGGCATCCGTGATCGACCGACGACTCTGTCCAGCTCGTCTTGGCACTTTTTTTGTTTCTCTGGGTGGGCGATCATGGCGAGCATGAACCAGGTCATCACGGTGGCGGTCTGGGGTGGTGGAGGTGAGCGGGAAAGTGCAAGTGTGGGTTGAGTAGGGACGTACGGTTTCGGAACCTGCGGCGCTGAGGGGGATGTGGTAGTGAGGTCAGAGTGGGAGGATAAGGACGTACTACATCGTAGCAGCTAGCCAGGCGGCTTCTGACCCGCTCAACTTGTTCCGCTCCCGTTCTCGTATCAAAGTCCCAGCAAAGCTCGGCCTTTCGTCGCCTTCTTTCTGTCAACATATAGGACGAGTGAACAGAATGAAAAAAGAAAACCAGGCTACGTACGATCCGATCTTCGACCTGGCTAAACATGCGCCGGAACACGTTGGAATAGTCTGCAAACTCTTTCTCTGCTTTCCTTTTCCACGGTGCCATTGAGGAGGGGATGTATTTCATGCAGGGAAAGATCTCGACGAGGTAGTGACCTGGACTGGCGTAGTCGATGAGTGTATCGGTGAATTGGTTGATCTTGAGGACGGTGGGATCGTTGGTGGATGTGACGCCGGGGAGGTCGTACATGACGGAGAGTACGATCGATACCGTGGCTCTTTTGGGAATCAGAGGGTAGAGCGCAGGGGTGATGTGACTCACCGATGGAATTCGCCCTGCCATGTGAGGGGGTCGTGCAACAAGCCGTCGACGGTCTTGACGGCTTCCTTTGATTGGACGGGATGAAAGTCGAGAACGCGTGCCTTGTTCAAGGCTTCTTGGCTGGCGCGACGCATTCTGCGCCAGCTGGACCGCGATCAGATTTAGAGATGATTGAATGCGGAAACGCACACTGGGTTGTATCTGGCCAGTATCATCAGCAACCCGCCTGTGAAGATGTCGCATGCCACTATGGGGTGTATGTATTTAAATCTGAGACTTTGGGTGTGGACGTACTGATCGAGGGAGGACGATCGCTGTAAAGGTGACCTCGTCTGTCCAAGAGATCGCTAGCGGCTTGATGGGTGTTGAGGATGAGGATGCCTTGCCCTGCGGCGGTGACGTATACTATAGGACCTGATGGAGGATCGATATTAATCGACGAGTGTGGGGGGTGGACATGCCGTATCTGTGCTTCCAGAGCTGAAACTCTTTCCATGGCGACATTGATAGCTGGAAGAGGTTGCCGAATAGTGGGAGACCGTTGGGGCCGGGTGGGGTCTTGTGCTTGGTGAAAGGGTTACGGAATGCGTAGAGTGACAGGAGTGCGAGGAAGGCCGAGAGTGCGATGGGCAGAGACATGATGGAATGAGTCAGCATCGGGCGTGTAAACATGGCCACACTGTTGTTGCCCTTCTCCCCCATGCGTGAATCCAACTTTGCGTTCCCTACGCCGAACAAGGCCTGTGTCTGCATCACGTCGCAGCTCTATGACAGACGAGGTGCGGGCCTCTCCCCCTAACCCTAACCCCGCTGACCCCTCTCAGCCCTCGACACGACCTCGCCCCTCCCCCTCCTCAACTCCCTCACACATCTCACCTACCTCACCTCCACCTCCCCCCGCATCCGCGAAATCATGACCACAGACGGCGGCCTCGAACGCCTCGTCCGCATCCTCCACGACTTTTGCATCTCCCCCCCGCCCCCAGAAAACGCCGCCGCCCTCTACGGCCTCTCCCCCCCCAACACCAGGCCCCCCAGGCCCATCCCCGCCCTCAACCCCTACTCCTTCGACAAACAGGCCGCATACCGCTTCTCCCTCGCCTTTCAGTGCCTCGTCAACATCGGCGTCCGCGGCAGCGAGCCCATCAGGAGCCGCGTCGTCCAAGCAGGCACCCTCGACGTCGTCGGCTGCATACTGGAAGCCTGGCTCGCCAACAAGGGGTTCGCAGTCGGTCCCAGCTCCAGTGCCGGTGGCATGCCCAGGGAAACAAGGGACCAGAGGCAGGCCAGGAGAGATGTCGCCAGGCAACGAGACCAAAACGCTCAGCTCGAACGCGATCTCCAACGACGACTCCAGCTCGAGGCGAGACGCATACAACAGGCTAGTCTTTCTCATCATTTCCTTACCTGCCCTCATCTCCTTATCAGGGTGAATCGATGGAAATCACTCACAACCTCCTCCTATCCACCACTGGCAGCGACACCGAAATGTCCACAGACCCCTCCGCAGCCACCACCCCCTTGGGTTCAGGAACACCCACCGGATCAGTCATTATCCCTAGCCGCGATCGCAGTGGCACTGTCATTGCCCGTCCCGTCTGGGACCTCCCTCTAGCCCCCGGTCCCAGCACCACCACCCGTCCATCCCCTCCCTCCACCGACACCTCCCGTCCAGAAACCGAGACCGAAGACGACGGCGACCGAGACGTCGACATGGCCTCTTCCAGACCCCGACGCCACATGACACATCACGACTATTCAGACGGCGTCGCCTCCGGTTCTTCTCCCGAACGGCCCCAGCCCGAGATGCAAATGCAAATGCACACCCGCCGACCTAGCAGACGCGCGGTCGGCATCGTCTCGGACGCCCCACCCGCCGGTGACGTCGACGTCGACGTCTCGGTGTCTGTCTCCGGGGATGCGCACATCGTGATCAACCCCGCGGGGATGGGCGTCGAGGACGGGATCGTGGCTTTGGAGCCAAATGACGATTTTGCAATGGGCGCACCCCCGGGTGCACCAGGGGCGTTTGAGGGGGGTGGCGTGGATGCCGGTGCAACCCCGAGGGCGGGTGTCGTTGGATTACCTCCTGTTGAGACGACAACGACCACCCGGCTAGTGAGAGCGACACCTGTCGTCCTAGTTCCTGCCACGGCGACGATGGTGTTGGGCGGTGCTACACACGCGGCGCATACCCGCGAGAGAGGAGAACGAGAAGCTGCAGAGATGCAGACGGTCCCGACGGGACCGTACAGAGACGAAGACGTGCTGCTTTCGTTGCAGCTGCTGGCGTATCTGTCAAAGTACCCGCATGTGAGGCAGGCGTTTTACAAGCAGAGGGAGAGGTTCCATCCTGCGAGCGTGGATGTGCCTGGGTCTGGAACTGTGGGTCCGAGTCCAATTGGCGTTGTTGCGAAAGGGATCAAGGGCAAGTCTGTGGTGATGAGTGCGAGGGCGAAAGAAAAAGAGAGGGCGATATCGACATCTTCTTCTTCGTCGTCTTCGGCCGCGACGGTGGTTGCGCTTTCGCCACCGACACCGACAGCTGCCCCGAGAAGACAGACGAACGTCTTTTCGTTGGTGGAACGGTTCACGTTCAAGCCGAGCTCGACGGAGACGGACATGTTGCCCAAGTTGCCTTCTGAGATTCAGTATTGGGCTGGAGTGATTATGAGGAATGCGTGTCGGAAGGATGATAGTAGAGGAGGGGTGCGGCAGTGTGCGAACAGTGAGTTCTTTTTTTTTTTTCCGATGTTGATGGTTTGGGTTTGATCCTTTTTTTCTTTTTTTCTGTGACAGTGTTATGTGGACGATGGGAAAAGTTTCCTAGAGAGTTTGCGAAATGCAGGCGGTGCAGGAAAGCCAAGTATTGTGGCAAGGAATGTCAGAGCACGGCGTGGAGTGAGGGACACCGGTTTTGGTGCAGTGCGAAGGATGGGGATGAGGAGGAGGGTGTTGAGCCTGGTGTGGGTCCTCCGGTGGAGGTGGGGCACCGGGAGCGAGAGAGGGAGAGGGGGGGAGAGTACCATCATCGTCATCACCACCACCCCCACCACGGCCATGCACATGCACATGGAAATGGACATGGGGAGCATCCACCGCCACCGACGATGCCGCGTCATGCCGTGAACGGAGACGTGGTACTGCCTCTCCCTGAGACCTCGTCGACGAGGCAGGAGAGAGGCCAGAGAGAGAGGGAGAGGAGGGAAAGGCAGCAGGCGATGGCGATGGCCGCTGCTGGAGCTGTCTTGATTGGTCCTGGACCTGTGGGTGCCGAGCGGGAGAGGATGAGGAGGGATGAGAGGGGCAGAGACGTGAATTCGGGTTCGAATTCGGTTTCTCAGCCTGTGATTCCGCCGCGTCCTAGGATTGTGGATCCGAGGATCCATATGCAGGCTGTGCAGGCTGGGACGGTCGGTGGTCCGACGAGTGGTGGGTTTGAGAGTGGGGGATTGCAGGGAGGGAGGAGGAGAGCGGAGACTGTGACTGGCGTTGCTGTTACTGGTGGTGGGAGTGGTGAGGGTGTGAGTGCGGCGTATTTGTTGCAGCAGCAGCAGCAAGGAGGAGGGACAGTAAGGCCTCCGTCGTCGTTTTTTGGGTTTCATATGTTTGGGATGGGAGGGAGATCGGAAGCGGGCCCGTCGAGGTGGATGAGGGGGTTCCATGATTCAAGTGGTGTGACTGCGGCGGGGGTGATAGCAACAACGACGATGACGCCGACGGGTGGAGGTTCAGCGGAGGAGAACGATATGGTTCTCGGGTGATTCTCTCTCTCTTTCTCTCGTGCTTCTCTCAAACCGAACAACAACATACAACCACCACTTTCTCGAGCACGTTTTTTTTCCCATATCCCTCACACTTAATTCCACATCCAACGACATTCCTTTCTGCTGCTACTGCTGCTTTATCCACGTCCACCCTCTGCAATATCTACCCTTCGTGTATAAGCTCAAGCTTCCATTCCTTTTCTAGATACTCTCCCTTTTTCATCACGTTTAGCCTCTATATATATATACATGTAGCTACACTACACTTGTCGGATTCCCGATCCCTGGCATTATACGTCGCGTTACTCACTCCCCTGGCTATCGTGTTGAAAAATGTAAAGCGTGTAATTTATGTATTTTACGATCGTTACCACCCGGGGAGCGTCGAGTTGTAGACCAGGAGCGATGCGAAAGAGTTTACATATTATTCCTCGGCTGACGTCTGCAGCTGTGGAGTTGGTGAGAGATGAAATATCAGTCGCTCCAACCACTTGCAAGCCAATCCACCATCTTTGGCGCCAAACTCCCCAGGTACCACAAAGTCAAGCATCGGGTCGTCATGCATCCCATTCTCCTGTACGAGAAAAGTCGTTTGGGGATGAACTTCACAAATCCTCTTCGCGAACGCCGTGATCGTGTCTCTGAGACTCTCGTTGTCCCCCCACTGTGATGAGCACTTTGCTCGCCACTTTTGCAATGTCGTCGAACCGCCCTTCAGGTGCGTTCATATGATCCAATAAGAGATGTACCGACTCGGGGGTATTTTCACGCAAGAAACTGGCAATATGCAGGAGGGCCTGGGTGCTGAGCACGTCTTTCTTGTTGTTGGTGACGATGGACCCTTCGACTTTCAGAAAAAGGCGGAGATGAGAAGGACGTTGCCCAAGGGCGAGGCGATGGAAAGGGTGGGGACATCAGCCACTGGGTGGAGGATGTGGGAGATGAGCTGGAGGACGAGAGTCCCGCCTGCAGAGTCCCCTATGAGTTGGATGTTATTCGGAGCGAGCCCAGTGGAAAGGAGTTGCTGGATCGCAAGAACGATTTGCGTGAGTTGCATAGGGAGGGTTGCGGCAGGCATGAGAGCTAGGTGGTTCGGCCGGTGGAAATGACGGAACGAATCTCTGACGCGTCTGCCGCCCGTTCTCTTTCTCGTATTATTATGATAACCCAACCAGATCTTACGACGTTCCAAGCCGCAGGCTTCGTCACCTAAACCCGCCCCGTCAACGTCGGTCCCCTTCCATTATGAACGAACCAGCTCCACTGCACGCTCCTCAACACCTCCCACCGCAAACCACCTAAACGCGGCGTCCGACCGTTCTGTTACTCGAACATCCTAAACTCGGAGCACGCGATGAAACTCATTGCACCGCCCCGCCTGCATCGTTCACATCAAGTACAGTCGGGGACAGCCAAACACGACAAAAAAAATTGGGAGTTTTTTCCAGTCATCCCGATAGCGCGGAATCGATAGATAACCATTGAAATAGTATCCACAAGCCAAATGAAGAAGATTCAACGAGCGGATCTCTCTGAAAATCGATTTTGGATTTTTGACCTCAAAAAATTGGCCGGACCCCAAAAAGTCACGGGAAAAAATTCGGAGGTGTATTTTTCGACGTATCTCGCCTTGCTGAGTCTGATTCTGAACTCGAATTCAAGTTTCAGCGATCAAAAAATGCGAGATCAATCTCATCACGTGGCCCCTTAGTCACCCAAAAAGGTGTCAAACCGTTCCACAAATGGCAATTCTGCCAATTGACGCTTCCCTGAGAATTACGAGGCACAACGCGAAAGGAAGGCGAACCCAAAAAACAGTGAGGGAAGAGTAATTTTCAACTAACGTTGGTCTGGGTAACCGCTGATGCACTTGAGGCTAGGTTCTGACCTGCCCCAGGTCCCGGAGAGGGGGTATAACTTTTCGCTGGGACCCCAAAAAAATTGGTCGGACCCAAAAAGTCGTGGGAAAAACTTTGGAGGTGTGTTTTTCAACGTATTTCCATGTTCTGAGTATGAATCTGATGACAGAATTAAATTTTAACGAGCGGTTGCAGGGCCCCCTGCCAAGTACTAAATTGTCGACTTTGGTTGTCCCCGACTGTAGATCCAAAGGGCACAGCCCACAATTGTGCTCTGATCGGCGTAAGTATTCATTGCGTGATCGTACATGGACGGGTAGGTGAAAGCGAGAGCGAGGACGACTGTCCACTTGGGGAAGGTCGGACTATCACCGCTGGCAGGAGACGCTACAAGTCAGACTTGTACACATACCTGGATAGATAACCATAATCTGATCACCTGCGGTCGTCATGGATACTCCGCCAAAAATCACACAATCTGATCGTGTGTTTGGCTATGGTTTAGGCTACAAGTCCGTCTTGTAACGTCTCCTGCCAGCGGTGTATGGATCATGGGCTCGCGCGCGGAGGATGAAGGGTACGTGAGCGTTGGAGGGGTGCACTTTGGACCCGGGGGAAGTGATTAAATATCGAGATTGATCGGTCGTCTCCATTTTAGCTCCAGTAGCCCAAGGTTTCGCCAATACTTAATAGTAAGTACGTTGTCATCGCCGAGCCATCGTTCCAGTAGTGAGCACTGAGTGCAACGTATTCTTTTGAATCCAGATCCTGTTTGAGAGATACAGGGGATACACCATCGAAGCTTCGGTAAATAAAGAATCTCTTTGAACCTTGAAGGGTCTACTTAGGAGGGAGTGCGAAGGCATTGTGAATCAGGTAATTGACAGTTTTGCTTTCAGGCGCTGCATTTTTCAAAATGAACCAGAATCCATACACAAAAAGAGTGCAATCACGCACGGATCGTCCCAAGGTCCAGAACATCTTTCAGCGCCAAGTCCTGCACCTTCTTCTTCATTAATCAACTGGTGAGATCTTCTCCGGCTCCAGCGCGATCGAATAAGCAACAAGGTCCGACACATGTGGAGGGGCCTGCGTTCGATGCGTGATCAACTCAACCGGAATACAAACGAGTAGGGCAAGGGGCAAGTACCATGGACGTGCCACCCATCGACACGTCGAGGAGTATTCTTGCAACAAGGAGCGAGCCGTCGATGACCTCGACCGGAATCTCGTGTCAATACCATTACAAGAAGCAGACTGAGTTTCTCGCTCTCCGCAAGTCCCGTCCTTCGGACCCGAAGTCGATAAAGCGCTGGGAGAATATACCGGTCTTTTGGGAAACGGGTGCGAGCTAACAATACTTGGGATTCTGAATACAAGCGCTACTTTGGGGATATGAAATTCACAGTTCAGAAGGAGGGATGGGTTCCGCTTCTGCCCAAAGTCGTCAAGGATGTTGCAGCGGGGGACTAGACTGTTATACACCCGATCCGCAAGGAGGCGGAACCTGTGAGCAGTGCCGGCGTTGGTGGTAGGAGTGGTGAGCGGTGTATTTGTTGCGGCAGCAGTAGCAATTGGGAGGAGTAAGGCCTCCGTTGTCGTTTTTTGGGTTGCATATGTTTTTCTTCTTCATCACGCACGACTACACTTGTCCGGTCCCGGTCCCTGGCGTGGTACGTGCGTTGCTCGCTCACTTGGCTATCGTGTTGAATTGAATTCCAAAATTAAACGTAGAATTTATAGTAAACACCGCTGGCAGGAAACATTACAAGTCAGACTTGAACACATACCTGTATAGATAACCATAATCTGATCACCTGCGGTCGTCATGGATACACTGCCAAAAATTACACGATCTGATCATGTGTTTGGCTATGGTTTAGGCTACAAGTCCGTCTTGTAACGTCTCCTGCCAGCGGTGAAAGTGATTTCGTCGCATTCAAGTTGAACATTTACGTGAGGTCCGGCAGCGTCCGGCGGAGTCGCGGACTTTCCGACATCTTGATTTGTCTTATCTTGACGATGACCATTCACTTTCTCGACATCCCGCCCGAGATCCTCGTCAAAATCCTCTGTTTTCTCGATCCCTCCTCCATCATATCTTGCAGCCTCACCCACTCTTCCCTCCATACCTGCATCCGCGACCATCAAATCGTCCAATACCACGTCGCCAAGCAGGTCGCCGGGGTCGAGGACAACCCCCACTGCACGCCTCCCTTCTCCGTCTCCGACCGCCTTGCACATCTCAAGAGCAGAGAAGAGGGTTGGGCCAAGGTGAACATCGATTTCCGCAAGAAGATCCAGGTGACGCATGACCCGTCTGGGATATATGACGTGGGTGGGGGTATTTATCTGATGGGGGACAAGGATAAGAGGACCTTACATTTCTTGGAACTGCCCAAGACTGAGAGGGAGGCGGAGGAGATGAAGTGGAATAATATCAAGGTTGAGAAGTGCTTGATTGATATGGCGTTGAGCGTTTATGAACATGATTTGGTCGCGGTGGTTACTACGTGCGTTGTCCAGCCCTCTTGTTCGAAATTATGAATCTAATGTTTTTTACCATGGCGTACAGAACACCCTCCTCGACAAATCAAGGCAGGCACGTCTTTGAAATCCACCTTTTACAGTTCTCGACGGGCAAGCCTCATCCGCTCGCAAAGAGTCCCGTCATCCGTGTGAGCGAGTCTCCATGGCCGTTCCCGTCGCTTGGGATGGAAATCGTCGGGAACCATCTCGCACTGATACTCACCCATCACACCATCCGGAGTCAACCTGACGATTCGTTTTACATCTTTGATTGGAAAGCGGGGACATTGAACATGGTTAGTTACCGCAAAAATTGCAATTTGCAATTTGTATTCTTTGCTACTGTCAACTCACTCGGGGTTTCTACAGGCCGTGAACGTTCCGTTCCGCACATATAGCGGCCTCGTGTTTCTTTCGCCGAGTATCGTTCTCCTCCCGAACATGAGCCAAAACACGCTCGACTTTTGGGCTGTTCCTGGGTCTACAGAAGCCAGGACGTGGCCCCTTAGGTGTCTTGGTCTGCCTGGGCTGGCGTACATGCATTTCATCGTCAACATATCGTGCAGAGGCGAACCCAACCCCGTTGGATCTGAAGACGGTCTACGGTTCTCGAATGAGCCTTTCCATGCCAGGTGGGCGGATGCCATCGTCATTTTTAATATGAGGATCCAGAAGGCGTTTGGGAACTTGGCGAGCTATACTTTGTCGTTTTTCGCGCATCGTAAGGTGTTGTTGGGGTTGTGTTCTGAGGAGATGGATCTCCCGATGCTAATGCCGATGGCGGATGCGGATTCGGAGATGGGACGAGGGACGGAGACGGAGACAGAGACGGAGACGGAGACGGCGGTGGAGGATGCAGAGTATGTATTTGACGAGACGGGGTTTTTCGTGTTTGAGGAGCAGGACGAGGATGCCGTCAGTGATGACGATGATGATTCGGACAGTGATTATGTGGATGCGGAAGAAGATGATGGGATGGATGTTGATTCTGATGCACCGACTTTGGCTTCGTGGAATCCTGTTTCAACCCCTGCTGCTGCCGACGCTTCTACCTCGACAGAAATGGACTCTCATACGTCGGCATTAGACGTCCGAGCCCCCGTCGCGGTCCCTTGGACGTTCTGGGGCCCACGTGTCACGCGCTGGTTCCATACGGACGACATCCCGACGCGGTGGATCACGACTTCTGCTGGGCAGCGATGCGTCATTTACTCGGAAGGCGATGGGGTGGAGGCGAAACCTTCCTTGACCGTCTTCGATTTCAACGTGGGGAGTAGCACTTCCCGTGCGACACGGTCTGGAGCTGAACCGAGCCAGATCGGGGGGGAGATGTTCTCTGATCCTGTTTCGTCGTCGTTGCCTTTTGTGACGTTTACCTTGGAGGATCTTCCGGTTTTTGATGGTGTTTTGATGGATGAGGAGAGGCTTTTGGGGTTGAAGGTGAATTTGGTTTTTTTTCTTTTCTATTTTGGTCGTTTGGGATGAGTACTAATGTTTCTTTTTTGATGTAGGCCAACGAGGATGGTAGGATCGTTGAGCTCGAGGTTATGCATATTGGGACGGGGGAAAGAGGGAAGGGTAACGCGATGGAGGAATGATGGGGTATGGTTGACATTGCGGGAGACTGAGTTCATTTCTCTCGAGGGATATTGCCTATTGCAGATAACGCGGTGTTTCTCTCCTATATGTATCCCTGATTCTGTAGTATAGTTTCCATTACACTTCGTATCTCTTCCGTCGACGCACAGGATCGCACCGCATGCACCGTTTCCGTGCTGACCGCTCCAATCGTCATAATTGCGCAGCAGAGGCCAAACCCTAACCTTGGTTGCACGCAGCACCAGCACTATAAATGTTTGACCATCGATTATCGATCAAGGGCCCACATCCCACCCACTCGCCACACAGTGAAGATGCCTCCGGCTGAATACTCTCTACGACTTCAAAGGGGTGCGGATCCGCCCTTCCTATTGAAAGCGTATCTTAGTACTGACCCGATTTCAAACCTGGCAGGCATAACGGGAGGTTTCGCACCCCCGACTCCAGACGCGATCCACACCATCACCAAAGCCGAGAATAACACCCACCTCCTCATCTCCTCCGCCATTCGTGAAATAGGCACTCCCAACCTCGGATCCTTCGCTCCCAAGAGTCTGTTGGCGTCATCGCCCCACACAGATACCGCCACGCTCGTCGACGAGTTGCATGGGATATTGAAGGAGCTTCCAACGGAGATGCCGGTTGGGAGTGAGGACATCTATGGGATGGATGTGAGCATTGCGTGGGGAAGTGAGGATTTGATGTGGTGTAATGGGGGGCCGGAGGGGTGTGGTGGGGGGGCTAGCACGGTACAGGCGACGGAGGAGGAGAAGAGGAAGTTTAGTAGGGCGGTGCAGATTGTGGAGGAGTTGGTGGGGAGAGGCGAGGCGACGGAGAGTTATTGATGGGGGAGGGCTTGTGAGGAGGTTCGGGTGGTCTGGACAACCATATAATGTTATCGCGGGAGATATCAAACTTTCAGTCCATCAATCTTCCCGGTGGATCCGGGAGCCTTCTTTCCGAATGAACAGTATCATAATAACGGCTGCTGATTATCTGTCTTCATCATCGACCGCCAAACTACATATTCGTGTCCGAGTCAACGCAGAGTCCTAAGCAAAATGATTCTTATCATTTATGTGACCCAGCGCCGCTATCTTAAAACTGACAGTCGGGGCTGGTCCGGTGTCGGGCGGGAAAACCCCCACCTGTGGTCGTGAAACTTACGAATATCAGACAGTCCACTAACCCCCAAGAAGAAGTCTACCCCATCCTGCGGGAAGCATTTCAATCGAAGCGGCCTAACACGCGATCCAAATCTGTGCTGCCAAACTTAGTAAAGCGGTCACCAAGTTGCCTGTACAAGTTTGCCACAGCCCGTCGTCATGTAAATCACTAAGATTTGCGATAGAGTCCAAGTTAATGAATGGAAGACATGACATGGAGAAGTCCTGACCACAGTACCGTACGGTAGACCGCTGGCAGCCATCTCCATGAGCGAGAAAGTAATTAGGGCCGCGCCTCTAGATGAGCCGTGGTGCCACGGGGAAGAATGTCTTTGAGTTTCCGTTCAACCAGCCTGATGTTGGGTAAATTATTCACTACGCTGTCCTTCTTGAAGGTAGCTTCGGTGATGATAATCCGCCTCGTCTAAGGGCCGCCTTTCAGACTCATCCCCTTCTTGACTGCTTCCAGGACCTGTTCCGGATTCTTGAGGTCGTGCTGCCACACAGTCAACCAAGAGATCCGGTTCTCTTTCTGAATCACAAAGCTGATACCACAGTTGGCGACGATGGTGCCACCTCAATGGGAGATGATAGACGACGTTGTCGAGAAGCTTTTCGAACAAGGAATGGTACTTTCAGTCCCTGGAAAGCCAACAATGTCATGTTCGAGTTTCATACAGACATCTGCCGAGAAAAACAGGAGGACAGGAACTACATCAGTCGTTAATCCCATTTGACCTAACGACGGAAAGAATGTACCCCTTGTAAAAATTCATTCACCCAGTTAGCCCAGGTTTAGAAATGAAACTTCAAACACACCAACGACGACAAATCAATAAATCAACAAGAATATCCCTGCGAAAGTGTTTTCGGTACCTAAACCCAATACCCATAACCCTCATGACATCTATATGAACAGAAGTCATCCTATATATGTGCGAAAAGAACAAATGCAGCGCACCCTCGGGATGGTTCCCATTGATGTACAGAATCGGTGCATTGATCATTTTACCAATGTCCGAAGAATAAAGGGACAAACACGCGTTTGAGGCGGGCGCACCCGTGGCATATCCAATACTACATTCAGAGATCATGTGAGAAGAGTCGGAATATAAAGGTCATACGCATAGTTGTTGCTAAACGACGGGAACAAATTTAAAGGTGAGACGTCATGTAAGCTACAATAGAACAAGGCGACGCACTCAACGACCAAATGAACCGTTCCTCCATTCGTATAGTAAGGTAAATTACCTATAACATCAATTATGAGTGGGATGCCAAGCTTGAACGAGGCTGGAAAACATATTAATGTCCCAGTCCCTCCATAACAACGCCGTGACCACAAAAACTTGCATTACGAGTCGTTAGACAAGGAATGTAACGTACCGTGGATTATATGCCATATTCACGCTGAAATTGAATACGACGTCATTAAGATGTATAGAGGAAATAGCCGTGGAGTTACTTACAGCAGCGGACGAGAGAAGCGAGTCTAGCGCTGGTATAGTTGGTTCACCACCTTCAAGAAAATGCCGACAGAAAAACCGCATACCTGGGAGACTGGATAAACTGTCAGCGCTTCAGCCCTCGTCTTCGACAGGGCTCGACGGCAAAAGTGCAAAGCTCACCGAGTCGCAGGATAAGTTCGAAAAATCGTTCGCGGGGTCGATTCAGTGAAAACTCTTGACGGATGCTCCCTCGGGTCCTTCCATGAGAGGGAGACATGACCTTTGGCAAACGGTGATAGAAGTCGGACGAGGTGAAAGCTGAAAGTATTGCGGTCATAACTGATCGGATTAACAACCGGGTTGCGATCAAAGATTTTCGGGGTTACTAATTTGGGTGACTACACATCGATCCCGACAAAAGACCGACCACCAAACGTTCAGAACGTTCAAGCACTGTCGTGGGCAGGGGATGAGGCCTACTGGCCGGGAGCTGACCTCCATACCACCGCACACTTCCAGAGTGCCGTCACTTTCAGGGTCATTATGATTTTGGGGCCTCGCAATGAGTCTGATCCCTCGTCCCCGCATACATCAGTGACCTAAGCGGACACAGCTGGCGGTGGGAAGGTTCACACGTATTTGAAGGGAAAAAACTAGTCCCCAGACCATCATCCTCCACTTGAAGTTGAACGCCAATGGCTTTTGACATTCAAACCCACCCTGTGACAATTTGCGTGTCCGTTGGTCTTGCATCGATTTATGCATTCCGAATCATCAAGAGCTATCGCAAAGGAAAGCTGCCACCGGGGCCCAAGGGTCTCCCATTCCTCGGGAATCTCTTCCAGCTATCGTTCATGCCATGGAAGGAGTTTGAGGTCTGGAAGAAACAATATGGGACGGCTACCCATTCCTCCGTCGTTTCGATGCTGATTTCGTATGCAGGACCCTTAGTGTACCTTACGGTGGGCGGCCAAGGAATCCTCGTCCTCAACACGCACCAAGTTGCAGCTGACCTACTGGACCGTCGGGGACACATCTATAGTGATAGACCTCGTATGATCAGTAAGTGTGGATGTTGCGGTCGGCCATGGTCTCGTCTCATTGCTATATGATCTTTAGTGGTGAATGAGATGCTCTGCAGTGGATTGATGTTTATTGTGCTCAAGTACGGCAAAGTGTGAGCGCAGTTCCTCTCTCTTAGGTGCTCTTTGAGCACTGATGGGAGTACAGTTGGCGGAGAATGCGCCGCGCGAGTCAGGAGGCACTGACCAAAACACGTGTAACCGAGTTTTATCCCCTTCACGAAAAGGAAGCTGTCATGTTGATCGATGGCATGCTACAAAACCCTCAGGGATGGGATGGGGAATTTCGTCGGTGAGTTCAACTGGTCAATTACATGCAACATTCGTCAATCTATGAACCTAGAGCGGCAGCATCTACTGTATTATCTGTTGCATACGACCACCCCACGATTTTATCTACTGACGATCCTACGGTCCGGGCGATAAACACATTCGCTGAGATAGGTGTCGACTACGCCCTTCCAGGCAATTATCTCGTGGAGTTTTTTACATGGATGAAATATATCCCATCGTCGATCGCAACGTGGAAGAGGGTGGCAGAGGAACGGCAAAAAGAGTATTCCGCAATGTTTGAGGCCATGTTCCGCGACGTTGAAGATCGGATTGTACGGTTTAGATTCCTTCTAATTTGCGCCAGCCTGCTCATCTCTTTTGTAGAAACAAGGGGACGAACGCCCGAGTTTTGCTGGGACTTTAATTCGAGAGCACCAGCGGCATCGCCTGAGTACCCGAGAAGCCGCGTGGGCAACGGTTTCGGTGTAGTATGTATTAGTTTCAGTCCGAGATTCCGCCTATCAATCCACGCTCCCATTCATCAGTGGTGCAGGGTTTGAAACGGTCGGTAGGATTCCGATGCTACGCTATTGCTTTCTTAATTTAAGCTCTACAGACTTCTACTGCGATGACCTGGTTCATGCTAGCCATGATTGCGCACCCAGAGGTGCAAAAGAAATGTCAAGAAGAGCTGGATAGGGTCGTCGGTCGCTCTCGCATGCCTACGCTCAGGGACAGAGAGAGTCTGCCCTATATCCGTGCTACTGTCCGCGAATTGTTCCGCTGGCGAACCCCTACCCCTATTGGTAAGCTCTTGTCCAATATGAACCATTCCATCCACTGTACTCACCAAGAGGTTGGTGAGTCAGGCATACAACACTATACCATGGAGGTAACTCTCACTCGTCGCCTCTTGCTGACTTCCGAGATGCCTATCTTACGCTACTAAAAACATCTAGGATGACTGGTATGACGAATTTTTCATCCCGAAAGGAACGATGTGTCTTGCCAACATATGGTATGATGTCCCATATCCTCTTTTCCGTTAAAGGAATTTGATTTGCTCGTTTAGGTGTATGAACCGTGAACAGATGGTCTATGTGCGTAGTGCATTCTATGAAGAGACATCCTCTGACGTCCACTGTCTCCCAGGGAGCCGATGCTGACGATTTCAATCCGGACCGCTTCATTGATGCTGACGGAGGGGTGACTCCCGCACTGGCAGACACGAAGGATGGTGTGTCTGGTTTTGATGATGATAAGTTCATCCATCCGTTGACTCACTTGCTTCCTGTTCATAGAAGGTGAACCTTCCTCTATGCCCTGAATTATCACAGACTAACGGTGAGCTACCATCTATGCACAGGACACGTATCCTTTGTAAGTCGTCGAAAATTATTTTTCCCTTGTTACCCTGATACCTTTTGGCTCAGGGCTTCGGACAGAGGTATGAATACCCGATGCATTCGACTGTCAACCCGATTGAGAGCTTACCATAGAATTTGCGTGGGACGACACATGGCAAATAATTCAGTGTTCATCAATATCGCGACGATCCTCTGGGCGGCGAATGTCGCTGCTCTGAAGGACGAAGCTGGTAAACCGATTGTCCCCGACACACTAGAAACTGTTAGCGTTGGAATTGTCGTGTTGGCCTTTATCTATTATTTCGTTTTACGCCGATAAATGACACGCTTTTCTTGCTTTTACTAGACGCCCTTTAGCCTTTGACTGTGTGATTACCCCCCGCTTCCCGGATGTCATGGCTGTTATTGCACAGACGCGCGAGCTGACGGAGTAACGGAATTTGGCGGATATGGAGGGACTATTTACTGTACCAGTAGATATCCGAGTATTGTCGTCGTTTTTAAGTCATTAATATAAATTATAATTGCAGTTATTGGTCATTGACCGGTAAGTGACTAGTTATCGTTGAACTTGCACGAACATCTATCCTCCTTTAGAATGAATCTATCTCTGCAAGAAATTCAAAATCAAGCCTGTACAGCAGCAGAATAGCTGATGTGCATATCCCCGACATCATGAAAGACTGGTGGTGGCCTCAGCAGATTCCCTCACAATGAAAGAGATCAGCGCAGCCTCGAAGGCCTGGATCTCACTTTTGGCGATTTAGTTACATTATCCTGACCTACAGGGCGGTGACAGCTCTGGGGTACTGTACCAAAGCATCACTGAAAGGTCCGTGGATTGATATCCTTCGAAAAGCGATGGGCGAAGTAGGACTTTTGTCTTTTCTCAAATCACTTGAGAACTGGCTGTGACCTCATAAGCTTCCCCGCCATCGAGGAATATACCGATGGCAACTTGAAATCGGCTCCTCTTGTTCACGAAAGGATTAACACCGTCGTTGACGCATTGAAGGATCCCGCACAAACCACGCCCCTCGGTCACATATCAAAAGAGTTCGTCGTGTAGCAATCGTGTTGTACATCGTCTAACTAGGTGTTGCCTGAGCCCGTCGTTGTCCACGTGCACAGACTTTGGGTGATCATGATACACTTCCTTGATGCGGTCATCGAGTATCTGAAGTCTATCATACCACCACGCCTCCGCGTCTGGGAAATAATAGTCGCGACGGGGATCCGGTCCTCGTGAGAGGATGGAAGCTGCTGCTGGAGTCTCGTGGCTGGACTGCGACGACTTGGGCCGCGGGCGTGGGAGTGGAACTGGTAAAGTTGTCAGACATGTCACTCGATCACTGCACAGGCTAGTATGTTGCGCAGTCTTCTCCTCTTCACCCGAGGAACTGCTTGAGTCCTGTCAGGTCGTTGGAAGGCTGGAAACATTATTGACTCCCTGTCCTTTGTGCGATGGTCGGTGTGGCCCATGTGGGAGTCTGATGGATTGGAAGAACGGTAACCGCAAGGTAACCGGGGTAGACTCAAGATGGGACGACCCTGACCAGTGAACATTGGGTTAGGGCTACTTATGTGGAGTAGCCCCGAACCTGAAGGCACCACGATTACCCCTCGGTCAACTCTCTCATCCATGGCTTTCGACATCCAAGCTCACTCTTTGACAATTGCCTGCTTGGCTATTGCTCTTGCCTCCCTAGGCGCAATCCGAATTATCAAGAGCTATGGCAAGGCAAAGTCGCCACCGGGTCCCAAGGGTATCCCGTTTTTCGGGAATCTCTTCCAACTATCTATGACGCCGTGGAAAGAGTTTGAGGTTTGGAAGAAACAATACGGCAAGTGAACCCAAATCTTGCCTTTCGCGGCACTGATTTCATTTTTGTCCAGGACCCTTGGTATACCTTACGGTGGGCGGCCAAGGAATCCTTGTCCTCAACACGCATCAGGTTGCAGCTGACCTACTGGACCGTCGGGGAAACATCTATAGTGATCGTCCTCGCATGATCAGTGAGTTTCCGTGTTTGTCCCAGCTATCATTCCATATCACCTCTCACCGCTCCTGTCAGTGGCAAACGAGATACTTTGCCGTGGTTTGTTGATGATTTTGGCCAAGTACGGCGATCTGTAGGCGCCTTCCCCTTCCATCCGATCTTCTTAGATGAGTGATGACCAACCATAGTTGGCGGAGAATGCGTCGCGCCAGTCATGAGGCCCTCACTAAATCACGTGCAACCGAGTTTTATCCCCTTCATGCAAAGGAAGCTGTCGCTCTCATCGATGGCATATTGCAAAATCCAAGCGGCTGGGAGGGAGAATTCCGTCGGTGAGTGTACCGGTCAAGCACGGAAGCCTCCGTTAATCTGGGAATGCAGGGCATCGGCGTCCACAGTGCTTTCCGTTGTATATGACCACCCCACAATTACATCGGTCGACGATCCCACTGTCGCCAAGATAAATGGGTTTGCTGCTGCCGGTAGCGAATATGCGTACCCGGGGAATTATCTCGTGGAATTCTTCACATGGATGAAATATATCCCGTCATCGATCGCAAAGTGGAAAAGGGTGGCAGAGGAACGGTCCAAAAAATACTCCAAGATGTTTGAGGATATGTTCCGTGAAGTCGAGGACCGAATTGTATTGTGTCTTGTCTACTTCGCTTCCCCCTCACTCATGTAATCTCTAGAGACAAGGGGACGAGCGCCCGAGCTTTGCTGGGACTTTGATTCGAGAACGCACGCGCCATCGCCTGAGTGAATCAGAAGCTGCGTGGACAGCTGCCTCGATGTAGTATGTATCACTTTCAATCCAACACTCCGAGATGACACCAACCCTCATACTTATCAGTGCTGCTGGGGCTGAGACAGTGAGTAATTCTGCCTAATCCATCGACTATCATATATATGTTCTACAGACTGGTACTATGATGATCTGGTTCATGCTAGCGATGATCGCATTTCCAGAAGTGCAAATAAAATGCCAAGAAGAGCTAGACAGGATTGTCGGCCGCTCTCGCATGCCCACCTTCAAAGATAGAGATAACCTTCCCTATCTCCGTGCTACTCTCCGGGAGGTGTTCCGCTGGCGGCCCGTTACACCTATTGGTGAGACCTGCCCCATATGAATAATTGCATTCACCGTATTCAACCCGAGGGCAGGCCTACTGCATTCTACCATGGAGGTAACTTCTTTCGCCGCCTCTTTCAGACCCCCAGGATGCCTATCTGACGCTCTTGAACGCTCATAGGACGACTGGTATGAAGGATTTTTCATTCCGAAAGGAACTATGTGCCTTGCGAACATATGGTACGACGCCACACACCATTCTTCCCCGACTCAAGAAACCTAATTGTCTGTCCTAGGAGTATGAACCTTGAAAAGGCGGTCTACGTGTGTAGAGCATTTCATCTCGGACATCTCACATTGACTGTCTCGCAGGGAGCCGATGCGGACGATTTCAATCCGGATCGCTTCATTGATCCAGACGGACAGGTGACTCCTGCAATAGCAGATACGAAGGATGGTGCGTCCGTCACCTGGCCCAACATTCTCATGTTCGCTTATTCACTGGCTTCCCAATTCCAGAAGGTGATCATTTCTCTATTCTGTGTTACACATGTTTTTGATACCTGCTTAATCGTCCAAATTATTACACTTAGGACACGTATCGTTCGTAAGTGGCCCAAAATTCCTGCTGTTTATGTTCATCCTGACATTTTGTTCCTCAGGGTTTTGGACAGAGGTCTGTCCGATCCAGATATATATCCAACCGGCCAAACCGATTGAAAGTATGAGTATAGAATCTGTGTTGGACGGCACATGGCGAATAACTCTGTCTTCCTCAACATCGCCACCATCTTGTGGGCAGTGAATATCGCTGCCGTGAATGACGAAGCTGGGAAACCCATCGTGCCCAATACATTGGAAGCCGTTATAGCTGGAATTGTCATGTCAGCATCGATCTAACTTGTACATTCATCACCGATTCGTGTCAACTCATTTCCCCCAGACAACCTCTACCGTTCGACTGTGTGATAACCCCCCGATTTCCGGACGTCAGGAGTGTTATTACCCATACTCGGGAGTTGCTTGAGTAGGAGACGTCGAAACGTAGACGGGAGGATCGTGGACAGGTCATTCAGAGGTAGATTCCAGGGTACTACTATTATCGGCGCAGGCCGCCCTGTGTCATCGGACGCACCGTTCGCATGCCCACATTGAATAAAACAGAAAGCCTTCGACTTACATCCGCGCTACTCTCCGTGAACTGTTCCGCTGGCGGGCTGTTGCTCCCTACGGTGAGTATTCTGAAAACAAATAAAACCTTCCGTCAACAGTTTGATACAGGTATACCTTAGTGTACCGATCCATGTGTCTAGCAAACGCATGGTATGATGTCACATAGTAATCTCCCTTGTTCGAAAGAAAACTGGTTATCCGTTCCAGGTGTATGAACCGTGATCCAACTCTACGTAGGTAGTGGGTATCTACAGCCACCCTACCCCTACTCACTTTCATTCTCTCGTCCAAACGCTTCGCTCCCGCTCCTCCGCCCACCACCTGACGCATGTCCCCCTCCCTCCCGACATCCCGCCCCCTTCTTGGCCCTCAACCTTTTTCTGCCCTCCTACTGACTTCCTTCCAGTTACTCGGGCACACCCCGTTGAGCCGCTCAACTCGAACCCCCTCGTGCCGTCCCATAGGTGCCTGTTGCAATATACACCACACTTACATCACTACATCACTAGGTTCTATCCACCTTGGGTAGTAATAGGGGAGCACGGTCTAAAACGGCTTGGGAAGGTCGCCTCCCCTCGTCCACTAGGAACGCCTACCTGCGGTTCCATGGGCGGGGTGGAGTATTCTGTGGCTCTTGTAGTCATAAGGTACCTAGACTCTGATTCGTACCGTACATGCCGCGTCTCTCCTCATTACTCACCCTACGTACGGCATGTGCACCATAAGAGCTCAGCTCTTCGGCACAATAAAATTGACTCAAAAAAAAAAAAAAAAAAAACCCAGGACGCTTCATCGACGCGGATGGACAGGTGACACCCGGGTCCCGCATTACCAGCAAAGGATGGTGCGTCGTCTGTTGTATTCACCTGCACGCCGATCCGCCCGTTTTTTCGTCCGCAGAAGTCGATCTCACGCTCTACCCTACATCTTTTCTAGACTCATTCCATTAACTCATCATTCATAAGTTGACTCAGGCTCCTTTTGTTGGAATTCGGGACGTATGCGAGCGTGCGCGATGCACTGCCCGCACCTTTCCTTATTTAGGTTCTCCCTTTGTTGTTCTTACCTTTGCATTCTAGGTACACGTTTAATGTCTCTATTGTTTTTGTACATATATAACTAGCCTAGCTACGTCGTTGTACCTCATCTGTTTGCCTCTCGAGCTCACCGAGGCCAAACGATAATCTCATCCTTTGTTTATGTCGTCCTCCGTCGGATTGCGTCGCTTATCCCAACACCTTTCATTTGACCCACCACTGTTGATACCTTTGCATCACGGCTTTCGTCCGGTCACTTCTGATCATAGAACCTGTGAGAAGGCCTATGGCGAATAACTCAGTCTTTCTCACCATCGTGACCGTCGAAATTGCTAGAGTAGGATCATCGGGCGAAATGCGTTGTCTGTAATTCGGGGCCTCGGAGACCGTGGTATGTTGGAGGGTCGCACACTTATAAAGCTTCTTCAAATGGTATCCTATACCGTCTCCTCAGCAACTTGCCACCAGAACCCTTTCGATTGGACACGTACGTCGCCGGTAAGTGGACTTTGTCTGCCGTTTTTCAATGAATTCCTCGTTTCATCCGGTCCTGGGTCATATCTGCAGAGAAAGTCATCCACCTCAGATATTGGTCCATGTCCGATAATTCAGTTATTAAATCTCAAGTACAGGCGCCCCGAACGATTAGACGGCAAGATATGGGTGTCTTCTGCACTAACGCATTCATACTCTTATTAGAACGCGGCCGCAAGACGGTCGAGGAGTCTAGGCCACATCGAACGAGGACAAGGAATGTTTTGCTAACCCGGGCCCCCCAAATCACCATGACAATCCCCAGTTCCCTATGACTCGTGAGCGATATCTCAATCAGGATGACACTTCGGACGGGATTCGGGGTGAAGGTGCTGGGATAGGGGGGAACGCAATGTCATGGGGATCGAAGGAAGCATCGGGTCTCAAGGCGAGATAGTCGTCTTGTAGGAATGGAAAATGGACGAGACACAATGCTCCAGTAACGAAAAAAGAGAAAGATGACGACCTGAGTCAGAAAAACAGTTAGTGACCAAGGAATTTGGGACAAGAGAAACACAACTTACAACTAGATCATGATCTACCTGTCACTGCGGTAATTTGCCTCTATGAATAAGAGATAAATTGAGAATAAACAGCAGAATAAATTGTCGTTGGAACCGGATTGAAAAGTGTGAGTTCATGTCAAATAATAGGTTCGATGTCTCCCTCTTAAGAATTGTGATATAAACATGCCCATAAAACTCACTCACATGGCCCGATCCTGTCCTCTGATTGGTTGATCACAATATCTTCAAGATATAACTGTTTGATAAATCGAGAATAAATACCAGATAACAAGGGGAAGATATTGTTCGTGAATTCTCATATTTATCCGATCGCCAAATTCCGGCACATAACTCCATATATTCAACATAAATCCACCGGTTATTGAGGCAGATTACCGCGGTGTGTACTTCCGTAAAAGTGCCTCTGCATCCGACCTTTTGGTAGTGTCGGCTGCCTCCAGTCCCCAACTCGGACTTGCTTCCTCGTCCTCTGCCTCCTTCGCCTGGTTCCACACCTTCTCGCCAGCCGGAAAAAAGAGTCTCCATCCGTCCATGATCCTCTCCACACTCTCGTCATCAAAGATCACCCATTCCGCCTGAACCATCTGTGGGTGTACCTGGACACCCTTTGTCCGCCTTGCTGGTCATGTCAGCTGCAGTGGGCAGGGAATCTGCCACCAAGCTATTGTTTATTGCGACTGGGGTCAAGGTCGACAGGTGCTAGTGTAACCTCCGGCGGAGCAACCTGCATCTTCATTAATAGCTTAGGCTAAGCAGAGTTCTCTGGAGCCAACTGGGGTGTGATTGTCTTCCCCTTCTTCTTTAGGTTTCGGTTTCGGATGGAACCACTGGATACGCCAAACGCGGAAAAAACTGGCGCAGAGGCATCGGAGGTGGAGGCCACTGCAGATGACATGACTACATGACCAGAACGATGGAAACGGAACTCCGTATCTGAAGCAAGGTAATGATCGCGATGGAGGATCTGCAGTGGACGTGTCACGAAAAAGGGCAAGGGAGAGAATAAGGTACCGCACCAAGCGAAGGAGCTCCAGTGTGTGAGAGGGAAGCGAGCGCTGTAGTTGAGGTATCAGTTATCAATGTCTGAGGAAGATGAAACCACAACGCACATTTGGGTGTCGCTGGTGTCATTGGAGGGGTAGACGGGGGAGATCCTGTGATGAGTAGGAAGGGCAGGGGCGATGACTGGAGCCAGCATACAACATGGCGGGGAGGGGGTGAAGAATGATGTAGTAACATCCGAGGATCCTGCAGCGGGCGTATCAGGCGACACCCAAGGCGAGGAGGGAAGGGCAACGGGCGACAGGGCGTGGAAGGTGGGGTGGCATTTGGACAATCTGTTGATAACATATCAGCCCCGCCAGAGAATTCAAAGCAATGGTGACATACTGACTGAAGAAACCGACCGGAACCGATGGCGATGGAGACGAAGGGACAGCAGATGATGTTGCTTCTGGGGAGGGTGGCGTCCGAGGGGAGTTGTGAGTGAGCCGCATCCAACATCAATGTTGCGGATAATTTGAGCATCACAGTGTCTGTGGGGGACGTGTAAAGGAGTAGTATAACAGATGATCATAGAAGACTTACCGACAGAGGAAGCTTCTGTAAACGGCGTTGGAGATGCCGAGGCCAAAGGTGTTGGGATTAGAGCGACTGACGAGGAGAATATTCCGCCATTGACGTGTCACTCGAGGCACCTGGCGTTGGCGAGTCAGTAGTACGAGCATCGAGAAAATGTCGACATACCATAGGGATATTCGGAGAGCAGAACGAGCGAGGCTACTATTGCTGGCCCGGCGCGCCAACCCTCAGGCGAGGGGCCTGACAGAGACCGAAACCATGGAAGACATGGTCCATTCCAAAGGATCTGATATGCTGAGAGAATCCATGAGCGGAGCGAAGTGAACAACCGCGGCGCTATCGATTGTTACTGTAAGAAACGACGTTGAAGGTGAGCCCGCACATTCATCGACGTCAATCTCGTTCTCGTCGTCGCCGAATCATTCGCATGTTCCGACACCTAATGGTGACGACGAACTTGAACTTGACACTCTTGAAAATCTTTTCTTGCACCTTCTTGGGCGTGATAGCGGTGGGAAGCTTGAACCTGATGTGCTTAGCAGGCTTGGAAGGGTGGTGGGACGAGATGTGAACAACCATGATGGCGATATTGATAACGCTGAGAATGATGAGAATGATGTATGCTGGGATGCGAGAGAAGAGAAGAAAGAACATGAGCGAGAGGCCGATAAGCGTTGCGCGGTAGCATGGCGGGAAAGTATTTGTTCTTGTGTAGCCCCGGTCGACATCACAATCCCCTTCGCATGAGTCTGGAATATAACAGGTGAGGTCAATAATCGAATCCGCATACAATCGAGTCTCTGCCGACCCACCGCGACGCTTAATCCCCTCCAGCCATCCCAATTCCTTTAGGGAGGGAACTTGGCTCCGAAAACGACCATCCGGTCATGGTCGTGTAACGCATCCTTCAATGCCCGATTTCTCACTCAACCAACTAGTAGCACAAATGAAAATTTCAGAATTTGCCGAAAG
>Ga0307516_10000628_pt1 | contig 47618 bp, 55 predicted proteins | sample 19_EM_MG_FD_203310 | JGI IMG/M metagenome (GOLD analysis project Ga0307516, IMG submission 203310) | Populus trichocarpa ectomycorrhiza microbial communities from riparian zone in the Pacific Northwest, United States - 19_EM | ecosystem: Host-associated > Plants > Roots > Unclassified | place... | reverse complement strand
ATGTCAACGACGCTCATTTTCATCCTGACCGTAACCTTTGCGCCAGGAAAAGCTAGATCATGCGGAGGTATGTTGCCACCTGTGCCATGTACTGAGATTGACATTTGACTACAATAGTTCCTCCGGGAACACAAGCTCGACCCAACACGTGTATGCTTCTGCCTCTCATGCAGTTGATTCTTCTGACTGTGATGCATTCTCTACGCCCACCAGCTACAACCTCCAGCCCCAAAGGTATTCCTCCTACGCCATTGACGCTTTACTAAATCCTAACGCGCCATCAACCCCAGAGTCCTAAGGTAGGCTTCTCATCACACCCATGTCATTACACCTCCTCACCACTATCCCCATCAGACGTCACGACAACCCGGGGTATGCTTACGCTTCATGTCATTCACACTTGCATTCATGCTGACCCTAGCATTTTCTCCAGACAAGTACCACAGGGCAGCGATCCCAAAAGGTATACTGCCCTTCTCGCGTACCATTAAAACCATCTTCAAAGCTGAATGCGACGAATCCTATAGGAACGTGAAGACCGATCCTGGTGGGATCGCAGGCAGCTCATAGAGTTGGTTGCGCGGGAGCTGGGGTTGTATGACGAACTCGATTAGTTCAAGAGATGATCAGCAATGTGGAATTGTCATCCAAAGTCAATAGAACCGAATCGAATTGTATACAGGTGTTTCGTGCGGTGAATCGGGAGAGCATGAGACCTCGGTCTCCAATACGATGTATCTTCAACGCGGTATTGACGAGGCTCCATGGTCGGGGGCGACATTCATCAACCCGTCTGGCACTAAGTAGGAGTCCGCGTCGACTCCCTGAAAAAAATTATAAACGGTCGAGCTTCGACCTGACGTACTGGACAACTACACTCAAACCCTCCGAGTCGCAGTAGTGTGAAAAGTCAACACCATGATAATATCCCGCAATCTGGCCGTGACTTCGCCTTCTCCTCATCTATAGGCTGCGATACTTCGTTATCACGAATGGGAACAGCTCGCCGAGAATATATCTGAGTCACCGACGTTGAAGGTATTCCGTCTGTCGTACGAAAGCAATTGAGGTAGTACAAAATCGGTGATACAGCCACTGTACAACACTCCACCCTCTCTTTCTAAGACAAATCGAACCCCGCATTCGCCGTGATAGCAAGCAAAAGTTTCTCCCGTAGCTGCTTCTCAGTCTTAAATCTAGGAAGCTGTAGAGCCAGACGTCACTCAAATAAAACGACCGAAATTGAAATGAAAAGACAGACCTTCAAAAGGTTGACGCAAGTGCTTGATGTGGGCAAGCGTTCTTGATCGCTGCCCGCATCCCGAATGCAAAAATTGGGTATGAGCTCTTTAAACCCACTGGGGAAATTTTTTATTTGGATTTCGCATCCCGTACTCGAAAAGCTGAAGTGAAGAAGCACTCACAGCAACGGCGGACGGCTGCAGCTGGTCACGAAACGCAAGAATAACCTGCGGTGTTCTTGATCGAAAGAATTGAGAACCTGAATACCACGCTCAGCTCAAAGTCCACCGGTCCCTCCCCTTGCGAAGCACTTACCTTCCAAAATGCTACAATAGTCGGTTCTTTGTCATTGTATAAACCTCCGTAATTCGTATGTGCCCTCAACTCATCCACATCTATGGGAGCGTTGACACCTCCGAGAAGGATTTGGATCTCCTGCTGGTCAAACATACTATAAAGTAACAGTCAGCGAGGCAGACGCCAGACAAAGTTGGAGCCGAACCGTATCCATTTCTTGTCGATAACCTCCGACAGCCCCTCAAAGAACGCTTGGCTCTGCAGCCTGATCTGCTTGCTCAGACGATAATGAGAGACTAGCTGGATGTACAGCAGTCGGTTTTCTCGTGTGACGGCAATGTTGCTCCCATCTGGCATGAGATCTATGCTTTTGTTAACGCCAAATTCTAGACCGCATCGCTGTTAATTCATTCATGTGGACACGGGGAAGATGTACATACCGTCGATTGCAACAGTAAAGTTCAATGCAAGGTCCTCCATATTCCCCGTGTAATGCTTGAGGAAGACAAGCCCGTTATATAACTCTGGGTCGAGAGATGTGAGATCATCCAAGAAGCTTTCCGTACCCAACCACTATCATAAACAGGTAAACTGTCGCAGACGTTTCAAAGATGCAGAAAGACATACCTTTGCAAGGAAGAACCCAGCAAAAGCCACGTCCACCAGGATGCCTTCATACATCGCCTTCCCCAATATTCGACCGAGGAACCGATACCAGTTCAAGCTGTGACCTGGGTTTAACAGAGTAACAATGGTGTCGCCACGAGGAAGGAAACAAAACCTACGTTCAGTGGCATAGGCATGTGGGTTTGGATAAAGTTCGTTCTTCTTATTCGCCAACCAAAGTCCTCGATCCGTATCAAAAACCTCCCTGCAAAGCGACGTGAAAAACTCCTTGAACACCCCACCTCCGTCAATCCCAGCTCTGAGAGTATCAAAACGACGATTAAATCTTCTCCAAGAACAGCACAAAAAAGCCGACTCACTCTGGCACACCAAACTGATCAATGAATGAGATCTCCACAGGAAGCTTCAAATCCACCTCGGCAAGCCGATCGAACCCGTCTTCAGCCACATTTCCCCTTCGAACCGCCACCTGTATCCTCTGGTTATGGTGCATATTGTTAAGCACCATCAGAGGGTCAATAGAAGTCGACGGAGGTGCAGCTGTCGATACAGCCTCACGCGACGCGATATCGTTGACGATGAAGTGTCGGAAGATCGCGACACGCACGTCGAAGGGGATCGCGAACGGGATATTGTTGAGGATACCAAGCCGGGGGGAAAGGTACGCCATTTCCCGTTTCGTTGGTACGAGTTTTCTTCTGCCTCGAGCAGGCGTCTCTGGTTGGGACGACAGCTCGCGTTCCTCGTAACTGTTCAAGACAACTAACAGATCAGTAGGAGTCAAACCGGGTAAGATGGGACCGCGACTGACACGGCTGCTTCAACGAAGGATTGCATGTCAATTTGCGACGTCATGAGCCAGTGGTCTTGCGAGACGAAACGCTTGCGAGAGCTGGATCGGAAAGTCATTAATGTCACAAAAGATGGATAACTAAGCACTCACTCTCTGGCGCGTATCATAACCAAGCACCTTGTCACCTTCTCCCTCACACCTTCCCATGTGCACCTTACACCTCCCACAGCACCTCCAACCAGGTCCTCAATCCTGAACCCATCCCCCTCCGTCGCGCCTTCCTGCAAGTACAACACAAATGCAATATTCAAAAGTTGACGGCTGAACACCACCAACTCATCTAGCGTCAACGGATTCCTCCACGCCGATACCGACCCCACACTCGCACCCGGCAGTGCCACCCTTGTCGCACTGCTTCCCCCACCTCCTCCCAAAATGTGCGAGGACGATAAACCCACCGTCTCGGATGTTCCAAAAAATTCATCATCTCCCATCGTCATCAGCGCCTTCGTGTACAGATCCACAAGGACTAACATCGGCGCCCACGTCTGCGTGTTTGAGGGATCCGCTAGGATCCCTGCGTCCGTACCGTCGCAGCCCAGTGGGCTGGAGCGGACATACACACGGTAGACCTCCCGCATCAGCCCGGGGGACACCGCCAGGACAGATCCGAGGACGTCGGGCCAGATGTTGCTCAGCGCCAGGAGCAGCGTGATCAGCGCTGGAAGCGAAGTGCGGCTGTGCGCAAGAAGACTCGCGATATGTGCTGGGGTCAGGAGAGACGTGATGCGTTTCCGAGTTTTGACGTCTGGGGGAGGAGGGGGTTCGGCAATGGGAACGAAGGACGCGACGACAACTACACGTGGCTGGCTGTCGTCAATATCAGAATCCGAGTCCGAGCGGTCGGAAATACGAGTGCGTTTGGGTGGTGGTGGATTCAATGTAGGGACGGGGATCGCATTTAGGAGTGCTGCCAGGAACCTGAAATATATCGATATGCATTGGGAGGACAGAAGCTTGTAGCGTGGTGGTACGAATACTTGCAGAGTTGCTATCAGGTGTATCTTGGCGGTCAGAGTTGTGGTGCCCATCAATGAACCCAGGTCGAGTAAATGTATGTGAGAAAATGGTATTTGGGCCGACAAACTAGTGAGAATTGGAGGCGAAAGACGGTTCGGCAGGAGGGGTATCGCAAGTACGGTGGAAAATATGGCGGTGACGCCGAATGCATAGTCGGGTGAACCGACATCTAAGGTTCGGAACGGGATGGTCGTTAGTGCTACTATCTGTTCTAGATTTGGCGAAAAACGAGATTCTATGGGCTGAAGTAGATTGTCGTGAGTCACGATTCAGGATGGTAACGATGACGTACGATTCTTTGTATCGCTCCTGAGAGGGATGGATAAAAGTCCCTGCGTACAAGATAACGCGTGATCTGATTGGCCACCACGATCCCGAAATCTCCGAGGTATGTGCGTGCCGAAGATGAGGCCAGTAGCAGGTGAAGAATATCCAAAGGAGGGGCTGCTTGTGGAGACCTGGTATAGATCAGATAAAGGTGTCAGTGAGAGACGAGAGACTGACAGAGGATGTTCCGCCACGAAATGTACCAGCATCAGACAAACTTGACGAATGAGCACGAGCCAGCTTTCTTGGTCTGATCTTGCAAGTGCAAATAGTAAATCTAAATAGATGAGAAGACGAAACCGTGGACGTGTGAAGCTTCCCACCTGGACCGCCTTCGATCATCCTCTGAGACCACACCGCAACGGCGTGCTTTTCCCTCCTGCCTATGAGAATCAAGCACCTCATACCGGTGATCCCAGTCACATCTTCATCGAATGCCCTTGAAATCTCCTTCCGCGCCCTTCTAGCCTGCCGCAATCCACGCCACCAGGCCTGTATCCGTCTCGCATTGTCTTGCCGTTGTTTCTGCTCCAGCCGTTCGATTCGTCGAACCCGGGCTTGATCGACAATATAAGCATGCGATGAAGCAGATGAGGCTCCTCCTAGATTTATCTTCCGTTTCCTATCGTCCGCAAACATGGAAGAGCGAGATGAGACGAGACGTGAATGCGTAAGCTCGGTATTTGCCATCGGATTTCGGAATAATGCCGCGTCATCCACGTGACTGTAATTCCGCCTACTTCTCCGAGATTCAAGTTCTAACTTCTCCATCCATGTTGTCTTAGTTTACAACCTAATAATTGGCGGCGTGTTTCATACTGATGAACAGGGGTGGGATTATTTAATCACAGGTTCAGGGCAAGCTGGATCGAATAGTAAAGTTCAATTCAGCACAGTCCGCAGTCTTGACCCAACTTGAACAAACCTTTAGAACTTATACCAGCTGGTCGACATGCGTAACTGGCTCTAGGTTCGTCTTCGCCTTGTTAACGCACCACATATCGTGTCAGTATCGGCAACCCTTCAAGTAATATAACTTCCAACTGCAGAGCAACCCTCACAGTTGAACGATCCCTCCCTGTTCCCGAACCTGAGAGGCGTCGTGCGGAGTCCACGAGGTATGTGCTCCACCTGAGAATGTCGGGTCCAATCAAGCCCATTAATCTCCAGATTCCCTCACCTCGAGGGGAATAGTGAACCAGGACCCCTGACAATATTATTTCCCTCGGAGGTCTGCTCACAAACAAAAAATCATAACTCACAGTAGAGCCCTACGAACCTCAAGGCCAGCAGGATTTGAACGTGCCCAGGGCCTCAAAGAGGATCAGATAATTAATGCCCGAATCTGCGCCGTAACCACTTGGCTATAGCGCCGGCATGCATCACAGCCTCAGGTTATTGACGCCGTTTGAAGATAACACACATCGTCACTTCTAGTAGATCTCCCGTTATGTGATTCTCCTGGGAAAACGCGCGTTGAATGCATGGCGAATGATAGTACCACGTCGCTGCCCTCAAGGCTAACCGCTATTCTTTTCCATGACACATGTAGCTACTAGCATGACGGTCAGCCCGACACCAATGTGACCGTAAAGGCCCTCCCTCCTTATGTCGGTTTGCACCAGCATTCATTATCAGACTCCGAAATCCACGTTCGAGTTCTTGACCCTGAAGATCGTCGACTGACCGTGTGCAGTTCCCGGCCACTCAATCGGAGAACGCCAAAAGTGCCGTCTTAGTGCATCCGATGAAACCGGCGTCTCGTCATGAGGTCCCGAGACAAGTGCTATGGCATAAAACAGTAGAAATGACAATAATCCTGAGCTTCTGACCACGAACCCTTGCCAAAATAGAATTTGTGGGTCGAGGCAAAGTGACGATGAAGTGATTGCGGAGCTTTAATTATAAATGAATCCGGGGTCCCGATCCCCCATTTTGGCATCGTCTACCTACAACTTGGTCTATAAATCTCTCCGGAATTTATATCCATTGCTGGTTTTACCCTTTCAGACTTCTACAACTTATCATAAAATACAGGGATTTAGAACGAACCAAGCACACCACTAACATTGGCGATTTTGAACTTGAAGTAGGTACGTACGCAGCGTCGCTGTCAGATTGATAACTAAACCGTTAAACCTCCCCCCTTTTCCTATAGGGAGTTGGACGCGCGACCTCATCCTTGTGACTCATTCTGTCCATTTTGGGGCGTAACTCTTGTATCAGATGCCACTTTGTCACTAATAGACCTTGTTTTCAGCTCACCTGACATCGAAAGTTCAAAACACGAATATCCGGAGACTCCAGAAGCCAAAGATTGTGCCGAAAGATAACGGCCAAAAGTATGAGCTGAAATATCTTAAACTCAGACCAGATTCCCTTAATCGATTCCCCATTCAGTCGGCGTTAGAGGAGTGGTAGTACCGCGACAGAAAGGGGGAACTCAGCCTGGCCTCCATGCATGTAGAGTTATGCTACACCGTGGCAGGTTTGGCACGGCATTCTTTCATCTATTTCGGTCGCCCCACGACTCAAATTCTACACATAGGAGTCGCCTGCTGCAATTTTAACGAGCAGGTCGCTCTGAATCATTGGCTGCTCGGATTGCAGCCTCCGCATGTCAAACATCATGGAGACCAGCCGTCAGACTACACAGATTGGGTTCGTCTATCTCCGAATAGCCAGAATGCTCGACAACCGTATTTGACAAACTCCGGAACGTCAAACTTTCAGCTTTGTGAGTGGACATAACGGATCTCAGGCTATGGTAAGAATGAATCTCAAGGACTTTTTTCGTGTGCACTTGTCTTAACAGTCTCGTCAGAATGCAACATTCGTGTATATCAACGAAGTCTCATCACGGCAGCAGAAGTGATTACCTGTTTCCCCGAGTAGGCGAAAGTCACGGGTCATGACTTTCAGAGATCCTGGCCATAGATCCTACACGAGCCCCCAAGCTGGGTCTAGGTCAAGCGGTGCGTACGATATAGTTTCATCGTGCCTTTTTTGGACTCATTCCTCAAATAAAATCTAACATGGGATCCCTACTTAAACATGCCACCTACGTTACCTGTGGGACTTAATATCCGCATGACCTGGAACAACGCCGCTTTCTTACCCTCATCACCTATCCTCCAAGACACTACTGACCATGCCGCCCATGCATCCCGTCACTCAGGCATCAGAACCTGGTACTCGTACCCAGATGCCTTGGACGTCACCAACTTCGAGCTCGACCAACGCTAACCCCCAAATGTTCCTACCTTCTATCCGCCAACTTCACCCAGAACTACCTCCGTCGGCGTTATCGGACAAGTTCCGAGTCCTACCGTCCCGGCACGGATCCAGTCACATATCCCACCCTGCCCCGTACTTCGCACATTCGACCGCTTCTTCAAGCTTGGGGGCTCGAAAAGCTTCCGAAGCTGATTGGAGTGAGAAGGGGGACGGATCCGAGCCAACGATACCGCCGCCGAAGAAGAAACGTCGTAGGCAAGCACTAAGCTGTACTGGTAAGCCCTGATGGGTCGCTATCCCTATACAACGCTCATTCCCCCACCGTTTACTCTCTCATCTCCTTCATCTCATATCACAACGCCCGTGTTGGTTCACGACCCCCTCCGATGGTATCTTTGGTAGAATGCAAACGGCGCAAGATCAAATGCGATAGGTAAGTCGTTTCGTACAGCCGGGCCAGGATTTACACAGCTTACGTAGCATCCATAGAGCGCAACCATGCGCACAATGTACTCGCAGAGGGGAACAGTCGCGATGTGAATGGAATATCATTGAACCTATGTAAGTCACGTCGCCTGTTCTTCTGTCGATTCGAGGTTAAGAACTATCAGCGAGAAGTACGTTACCCGCGCGGAGTATGCTGAGCTCAAGAATCGTCTGGAGGAGCTTTCAGGACAAGTCCAGCAGCTACAGAGACTGGGGAACCCCTCTCGGGCTAGTCAGCCGGTCACACCGGGAAAAACTGTTGAGGCTGTCCACCTACCGACACCGAGCGCCTCAGGTCCTATCGCCAATCCTGCGCTGATACCTCATGCCCAGGCCGGCCGTCCTCGCACGCCCTCCCAGAAACCTGGCCACCCTCACACAGCCCCTTCGGCACAACACCACCGTTACCAAGCCGCGCCACCAACCCCAACTCGTACCTCTACCTCAGGCTCGAAACGACCCTCTTCCGCCGACGATTTAACACCGTTATCCCCATCCATGGCTAAGACATCACCTCATTCTCTCGCATCCATTATTTCACAGCCATCGATCGCGATGCAACCGAAAAGGCCGCGTGTGATGCTGATAACGGCTGACTCTCCGTCACGCCCCAGATCTCGCCAAGCTCAGGTTCTTGCAGGTCAAGTGGCTCACTGAACGCGCCAGCGCGGGAGCGTGACTGAACACCTCCACGCAAATCACTTTATCAGAACCCCCTTTCGATAACACCTGATAGCCTCGTTGTGTCAGCTATTGTTTCCGCATGCCATCATCATGGGACTATCGCTCGACGGTCGGACAAATCTCAGATCTCAGACATACAAGCTCCCAATGCAGCAGGATTTAACAACCGTTCGAGCCGACCGACCCGTGTCCGTTCCCCCAGGAGCGCTTTATCATCAGATCTCACCTACCCCTTGTCGAGCATCTTCATTTTTATATGCCGTTACTTATGCAAATTAACCATGGTTACAAGCTCGCAGATATTACGGCGATTACCGGTTTATATTGTATATGTATCTCATTACCGTAGTACGTTGGGCGTGGTTCCTGGATGGAAGCCATTCGCTATCATGTCATGCCTATCTAATCCCCTCTTCATGGAGGTTCGGATGATGGAATTAAATAAGAAAGTGGATGTACAGGTACCTGGTTATGGGCACATTGTGCGTATAAGTCATCGCTGATCTACATCGTTTAGGAAGTTGAACTGAGTCACGGTACGTTTCTGCATGGATCTATACAACCCTGGGCTTCCCATCTATTACTATACATCATCCGAGACCTCTGTTAGGACGCTTGGGCCGTAGCTCCCAGAACTTCTTCATTCCCTGAGCACGAAGCACTACGCCACCAGAATGGAAACACCCGACTTCATGTTGATCGCGATGTTCATAAATATTATGGAATGTGTTTCGCGGAAACATGGAAGACTAGAGTGAATTGCCGACTTCGTCGGCATAAACCTTGCTTGCGCAATACATGAACTATAATAAACAATCAGCAATCTAGAGTCTTAGAACTTGCCTGAGTGTTAATCGACGAAAGTTGACAAACAAGAGGGAAATTTTGAAAAAAGTCACGGAAATTGCCTGGAATCCATCAATATGAATACTATTGAATATTGACCCCGCAAGTAACCTTGAAAGCAAGGTATTTCCACAGGAACGTTTTCCCATGACGTCGACAAACGTTTAAACATGCTTTAGCCTGCTGAATTCATGAACTGACACATGGGGGAAGCATTCCTAATACTACATCGCGCGTCCCCGCGGAAACGAAGCGCATGAGGATGTGTACAGGTGCTCCTACCTTCGCCAGTGCCCGGACCTGTCGAGAATTCCTAGCAAACTTGAACCTCGCTCAAGATTCCAGTGTTGCGTGAAAGGAGGGTATTTATATTGAACAGTCCGCTCTAAATGCGCTTGAACGATATCCGGATGCAGAATAATAATAGGCAATACTTTTCACCACTCTTATTTGCCTTCACATACCCCTGAGCTAATTATAAAGAAGCGCCAGTTAAAAACGGACCATGTCCAAACACCCACTTTCAACTCACCAAAGTATGTGGAACGCCACTCCGATTTTTTTAAATTAAACACTCCTACCCTGTCTCTGTCTCTCTTCTCTCGCGGCTCGGATCTCCTCAGCGAGAATGAGGTCTGGGTCACGGTTTTTCACCTCCGGAAGGAGGAGTGTGAAAACTATCATAAATGTGGAAACATGGCATCATTAGCCCTCACTCCATCGCGTATGGGAGTAGCCACGTACCAGCTCCGAGAAGACTACAGGCGACGAAGACTAAAGAGGACGCAATATGATATCAGCCTGATGAGTAGTAACGCGAGAGGGAAGCCGAAAATGGGCCCCCAAGGGGGTTTGGAGGATCATCCAATACGTTATCTGCCGATGTGAAGGAAAAAGAACGTACTCCACAGGATATTTGGCGTTCCTATCTTCTCTGACAGCGTGTTGAACGCCAAGGCAGAGATGATCGCTCCTGCTTTGCCCATTGCCGCAGATATACCATGAGCAAATGCTTTATACCGCGTGGGGAAAACTAAAAAGTATCCAACATGGTTAGACTGGCATCTGAAGAAGCCAGCCATAAAATACCTTCAGCAGGGTAACAGTATGTCGTGCTGTTTAAGGAGCCATTATCGTAAAGGGGGTCAGGAGTCGGAAGACAAGACGTACGTACGTATTAGCACCGAAGTTGAAGAAGAACTGCGAGAAAGAACCGAGGTTTCAGCTTTTAGATGTACCGACGATGTCAGGGACAAACCTGTAACAGGGTGAAAACGATGATGAACCCTGCATGGCCAAGCTTCCTGAATCGCCCAGCAAGGATAGCCACTGGGAAGACCGGGCAGATGAATGAGACAGGGCAAAGGTAACATAGACGAATGAAACCGGAACTTACAGAAAAGAGCAGAGGTGAGGAAACCTTGAATCTGGATCCACTTGCGTCCCAGCTTCTCAATGGTAACGACCGTTACCCAGTATCCTGATATCAAAATAAGTACCACTGACACTGGGACAACTTCCTCTGGACATACCTGGTACGAAACCAAGAGCAGTGATAATCATGTTTCCGGTCGAGATCTTGAACAATCGATTCCATGGAGAACCAGTCTTACCATCATATCCAATCTCTTCCAGAACGACATTTTGATTGAGATTGATACCATAAAATCTATAAATTCAAGGAAGTTGAGAGACAGAGGACAAAGAATGCCAGAGTTCACTTACGCGATATCAAGGAGGAACCAGCACATCGACGTCCCAATCAAAAGCTTCAAGTGTCGCCACTCTGAGAAGTACTGTATGAACTCTAGATGACAATATCATGAGCTCCGGCACATGTGGATAATGAAAACCGTCATGAGTTACCAGAAATATGAGCTTTATCTGTCTTGACTTCTTCCTTAATCGTCGCATCGGGAGACTCCAACTCCGTCGCGTCGTCCTGGACTTCAGCTTTGTTTCCGGAGGCTTTTTCTCCAAGCTGTGCCTGTTTGAACTGGTTGATAAGGTCACTTTCCTCGTTGGAGCTGACAGAGGACGTGAGCTTTTTTGATGCAGTGTAGCGGGTAGATTCCGGCAGTGTGAGACGTTGGTATAATGTTCCAAAGGCCGGGATGAGAGATACGCCGACAACGATCCGCCAGACTAACATAATGAATGAGCTCGAGTGGTCAAAGAATTCCACGTCATACCGACCTCCATCAACCTTGGAAGTCTTTCCCTCGTCTTCCATGACATGTTTATAAATGGCCAGGACGATGATGGTCATCAGGCTTCCGCCGAAACTGCCCCAGCCCTGGTTCGAGAATATATAGGCGAGCATCGTCCCCCGCTTACGGAGGTTGGTGCGGTCCGACGTAATGGTGGCAGACATGGGATAATCTCCACCAACGCCAATGCCTAAGAGGATGCGGAATATGCCTAGGTAAATGAGGCAGTGGTCCGGGGACAAAGTGCCAGTGGGGGTCGCCAAGCAAAGGATGGTGGCGAGAATGATAAGCATGAGCTCTTTGCCATCTACGACAAAGATTCAGCATTAACCATCGCAGTGGAAGGATGACACTTACAGACGGCTTTACGACCGAAAGCATCAGCGGCGTATCCTGCATCGAGTGAAATTTAGAACAAGAGTTAAAGTCGGAGAGGGGCGGTGTTCTTTACCGAAACCGAATTGACCGACAACGCTGCCAATATTGGCGCCGGCTTTCACGAAGCCCTGAAGTTTGGCTGGCAGGGGTTTACCGCCATAAAGACGATATTGCAACATGGTTGCGACAGGCTATGACAGGAATTAGATAGGTCATATGTCACCAATGACCACGAGGGACTTACATTGATAATGAATAGATCATAAGCTAGCCATAATATATCATTACTGCACCAACACAGAAGGTAAAGAGTTCCATACCGTCGAGGAAGAACCCGACCTTTTGAGGAGGATCATGATGGTCAGCAGTCTAAGGCGATGGAAGATTGAACTGGAACGCACCCCGGCAATGCCGAGTAGCTTCAACTCCGACTTAGTAAGCAGGAACACTGGCCGTTCGGGCAGTTCCGCCTCATCCAAATTGGGCTCATTCCCTACATCGGTATCCTGACGCCGTTCGTTGGGTTCGGTCATGGGGTCCACCTAATCGGAAAGATCCTGTCAGCCATGCCACGCTGAATTCTTATACATAGGAGGACGAACGGTCTATAGGAGGACACGAGATGCTAGCACCGACGATTCTGTCAGGTCAATACCTTGTTATAGTGATCGATGGAGGAACAGGACGAAGGAGGGCGGTCGTGTGCTAGCCCCAAATGAATTGGGCGCCTATTTTATATCCGGAGAATTGGACGAGAGCTTCGAATGTTCAGGGAAAGTCATGACAGCATCTGTTTTGCAGTACTTTTCCCGCCTGTCGCCGTCTGTCGCCGTACGGTTGACGTTGGCGCCTAGCCGGCCTAACCAATGACGCTACGAACGTGTTCGTCTTTATCTCGATTTCACACCACGTTCTCCCATCTGTCACCTGTCCGGCTAGTGGAGCCATGTGGTGAGGATGGCGACTCCATTGGAGCCCAACTCTGTAAATATAAATCCATGATGGATCTCCCTGACTCGCGTTCGATTCGACATCCCATTCGACTTTGACTTGCACTACTGACTGGGCTAGAGCGAGCAAAGCCCAGACGACGAGTCAAGGGCATTCGGTTTTATTCACACACGACTTATAATTACGGCAGAATCTCTGGGACATCTAAAACAAATTGATCGAGGACACCAGAAGGTTGATCGCCATGAGGACCAAAAATCCCATGTGTAATATGTCACACCCGTCCACTGCTCCCGAATACCCCGAGTCGCTTAATCCATGAAGAGCGATGGCCAGAAGCACTAAATGGTCCTCGCGAAAGCAAAATTAAGCGTCGCCAGCAGGATTTGAACCTACGCCCTCAAAGAGGAACAGATAAATGAGCAATTCAAATCTGTCGCCGTAACCACTTGGCTATGACGACTTTAAGGCGGGAAACATCGCCGACTGACAATTAATTTATTGCCCTTCCTGTTTAAAGAATGGACGCGTTGTGGGCGGTGGCATCGAAGGACAGATGGTCGACGGGCCATTGCCTGCATTTTTAATGCAAACAAACCCGTACAGGCCCATGGCGTGATGGAATGATTGGATATCGATACGCACACTTCGGAGATCCCTAATATTTATTTGTCGCTGTGATCATGAGCGGCTGGATGGTCCGATCTCAATGACTAAGTATGCCGTACCATACACGAAGGGTATGAAAAGATAATGAAACAGAGCAGCCTCTATTTCCTGACGAATTGCATGGGTCGTTATCATCGTGTCGATTCGTCGAACTCTGCGTCCTGAAAAACTTCAAGTCAGTCATAGTATAATCGGCCGCGGAATCCGAATTCCCTATCTCTCTCTCTTCTTCCTGCTCACCTTCCCTTATCTGACTTCCATCAGAAGGAATAATGTAGCGCCGAGAACATTTTATGAAAACAGACGACCTCCGTTTTTTTTGAGTCAAATATTTATATTCCGGTGCGCGGTAGCAGTCGAGTCCTATACAAAGTACAGAATAAACACAACATGGCTGCGGTAGGTGGAAGAGATAGCCTACGAGTATACTACATATGTAAGTACAGAGGTACTGACAGACGACCTCCGTGACGACGACAGTCACATGATGTATTTTATGAGCCGTGGCAAGAGAGTTTTTGATTTCACATCCGTAAGACTCGAGAAAAGCAAAAAAAAACTGTCCGAAACCCTCATCTGAGGATGAGGCCGACGCCAGCAGGATTCGAACCTGCGCCCTCAAAGAGGAACAGATTTCTAATCTGTCGCTGTAACCACTTAGCTATAGCGCCTTATCATTATTTGAGAGTGTGCGCATCATATCACTTGTTCAGTATCTATCGGACAACCCCAAATCATCGCAACTTTGAATTCCAGGTTATTCGCCATCCATCCACAAATCCACTACCCTCGGTCCCGTCCACCCACGTTCGCGCCGTCACCACTTCGCCCTGCGCGACAATCCTCGTACGATCCGCTGGGCAAGAGAGGTCCAAGACAGTGCGCTGGGAGGAAAGGGACAAGTGCAATCCGATCATGATTGCCATTTGGGACAGACTTTACACTAAGTACCTTGGTATCACGGACCCACTGCATATAAGCCGACACTAATACTGTTGCCCAACATCATTAATGCATGGCGAACTGCGACTTGGCCCGAAGCCGTGGCCCAATCTTGTAGAACACAAACCTACAAAGGAAAGGAGAAAAAAAAAAGTCGAATTTCAAATAAATAAAGAACCAAACAGGAAAAAAAAGAGGACTCGCGGTAGCGGTGCCATCAACGTTGTCAACCCAGCCAACAGCGCAGTCGCACCTACCGTCCCCATCTTGTCATACATTGCTCCTGAGAACAGCGGAAAGACAGCCGCAAACGCAGCCCTCAGCGCGGCGTTTGCCGCCATCGCCGATGCTGCCACAGGCCGGTACGCCACCACAAGATATGTCAGCACCGACGTGAACACAAAGTATATCCCCGCCCCGAATGGCACTGAAGCCAGAATCGGAGCTATCCAGTGAACATGAGGGTACGTCGTGAACGCCAACGTGAACAAACCTGTCAATTGGGAGTGAGCAAACGAAGGCCAAGTAAGTCAAAATTAGACTCGACCGATGGGAACGAGAACCCCGCCGTATTGCCCCATGACCAGGCGTGCCTCTGGTGACAACTGCCCTTTTCCCTCGGTTGATTTTCGTTGGTAATAACTGGGATACTCAGGTCCAGATAAGTACTTGGGATTCGAACAAGACTCACTCGTTCCAGAAAGGCTGACTGGAGATACCCAGAGCCATCCCGATGCCGATGCCAAGAAAGGACATCCCGGTAAATTGCATGTCGAAACCATGGCCCTTCATAAAGAGAACGGGGAACGCCTGGAACGCGAGATATAGAATTCCAAGGATTAGTGCAGTCCTGCCAGTGTTTATGATATGATGAGCATTGCAGCATCGAGACCTTTTTGAATTGAGGTACCATAAATCTAGTAGCATCGCCATGGGATCAAAAAGCAAGAGCTCTATTCCAAGTAATCCATAACGTGCAAGCAACACGTAGAAATAAACGCACGGAATGGTCTATAACAGCTGACGGCAATGGCTGACCACAGGCTGTCGCCCCTTCTATCGAGTGGGGCCCAATACCGTGGATCACCGGTAGATTTTCGCAGTCTGTAATGAAGAAAGTGTGGGGATGAATGGGGCAGGATATGCGTGGGACCTACCGCTTGGCTTTCCATTCCAAAAGGACGGGAGTGTATGTTTCCGGCACCAACTGCAAAAATTCTAAACAAGAGTTGAGAGGAAGGGGCCAGATACTTACCGTTAATAGCATCATCCAGATGACGAAAATCCAAATTAACAAGATCCGATACGTCCATCGCCAGTAGAGGTGCTGAACGTGAGGGTCAAAAAACGTTTGTCGGACGACGTGATTCGGCTGACCTGATTGATGAACCTGCAAAGAAAGGGTATTATATGCGCTCGGAGGATGAGTAGCTAAGACCTACCCGCTGAGGAGAGGCCCAAGAACAGGACCGATAAAAGGGCTGAGGGTGTAGAGAGCCATCGGACTGGAAACGGATAAGCACAATTGGCGTCGAAAGCGATACATATCAACATACTTGGCGACGTTGGCATCCGAGAATAAATCACTGACGCTGCCCCCCGCAACGGCCAGGAATGCAGAACTGGAGAATCCGGTGACGAAGCGAAATACTAGAAATACAACTTGGCGGAACGTGAACGAGAGCTAAAAGAAACGAATGGGGTCCACTGACCGATGTTTGGCGCAAAAGCCACTGGCCATGAAAAGATGAAAAAGAGGCCATAGGATGCTATATATACGATGTTTCTTCCGTATACCTCTGACAGCGGAGCGACCAACAACGGTCCCAAACCCAAACCTTCGACGAAGAGACTAATCGAGAGAATGGTAACGACTTGTGAAACGCCAAACTCATGGGCGATTCCTTCTTCCGTGAACGATGCCTGACGGCCGGAGTGATGAAGCCTTCAACGTCGGATGCGAACGCATATACACACCATGGAAGACGCACAAGTAGCGCAGCACGCCGCACAACTGATAACGACGACGATGACCCATTTTTGAAATGTCGAAAAGGTTTGCGGATGTTCCCCGGGTAGGAGAGCAACCTCGAAAGGGTCGACTGGAAGGGGTGACTCGGACTCTCTGGGGTCGCGGGGAATGCCTTTCTCGCGCGCATCGTTGGGAACGGCGCTCAGAGACGAAATCGTGGACATCGTTATCGGAGAAGGTCGAGGTTGGGGTTACATTTATGCGACTCGGCAAATCCTTGACGAGAGCGTGTCGTTTAGATCATGACGCGTGCCTTTTATTTGCACTTGTGATGGACCCGTGCTTGGTGGATCCATCGCCGACGCTTCCACTGGCAGGTCGGGAGGCTCTAATCTCAGCACAGACGTAAGCGGAACAGGCGTGTCTGACGCAGCGACGGTGATAGCGCCATCTTGCGAGCAACTCGCTCGAAGAGCTGAAGCCTGACGGTGCGCTCCGAAGCTGATCTAAACCCTAGATGCTGGTGGAGGTTACAGGAGAATGAGTCGCACGATGGCGGAATATTTTCTTTTCATAGCACACCGTGGACTATCGTTTGCATCGCCTCGCACCCGGGTCACGGACTCGATGGGCGGAAAAAACGTCACATGACCACCACTAGACGCTTGGATGTCGCGAAATGTCGCCATCGGTATACCATTCAAAAATGGCTCTCCAATCCCGGCTGCCCCCACCGCGCTCCCCCCACTTCTCTAACGATGGAGACTTGTCCGCCAGAAATCCATTCCTACATTTGCGAACTAGCCTGCCGAGCAGATCTCAGGACGAGTCGCAGCCTTTCCACGGTCTCCCGGTATTTTAGGGACATCGCGAGACCCTTCCTCTACCATTCCATCGCTATCACAGGAGGACCCTCAGAGCTTTCGATCCTGGCGTCGAAACTTGAAGAGCTTCCTTCCCACTCGAGATCTATTCGGCACCTATTCTTCGCTGATCAACAGCCTAAAAATGACGGTGATCTTATCATGAACATGAATACACAGTCATGCCCTTGGTCATCCTCATCCTCCACCGTAGCTGCATTAACCCGTCTTATCACCCTTGCCGCACCCACTCTGAACACCCTCTCTGTCGTCATAACAAATCACGCCCACAGCCCCCCCATATTTGCGCGTCTCTTCCGTACACACTTCCCCCATCTTCGAGAGCTTTCTCTCTCCGGGTTCTACCCCTACCCCTCCTCCTCCATCCCATCTACTCCCCTCCTCTTCCCTGCGCTCACCCACCTTCACCTCCACGGCAATCGCAACCCGCACGGCCTCCTCCATCTCGATGCCCTCTCCGACGCCATCTGCCCCTCCCTCACCCACCTCCGCATCTCAGGCCTAAGCATGGCCGTTTCCTTCGCCTCAGAGCTCCGCACCGCTCTATCCGGCGAAGCAACAGAAGACCAACCCGATTCCCCTCCGTCACTATCGCAGACGTCGGTGTTGTCGCCCGTGTTCCAACCAAAGCTCCCAACACACGTACGGCACCTGTACGTCCAGCCCGGCCCAGAACAACGCTTGAAGGTGGCCGCGGTCGCTGGAGCGGAGACCGTGGCACATTTGAAGGAACGGATGATGATGGGACAGTTGGAATGCATCCAGGCATCGGCTACAGATATAGAGAATCGGAGTGGTGTCAAGGTTTATTTTCTACCCAGGACGGGGATGGCGGGGGTATACGACACCTTTAAGGAAAATTGGGAGGAGCGGTTGAGAGGCGAGGAGGGGTGCTGGGACGCCCCTGTAGCCACGGCTTCGACCTTTTCTGCATAGACACCACAGATTTTTTTCTTCAATATCTTGACCCCAATCCTATGCGTACAGTCGGTGGTCCACCCTGTTTTTTAGTACCCCAATGTCAGAATCGACCTGCATTGCCATCGTACTACAACAACATTCCAAGCATTTACTAGTGACACGGGTGGTTTCAGGGAGCCTGTAGGTACCCGCACAGCAAAAGACCGGACTGGGGGGGAATAACAATATCGTGCACACGAACGTCTGAGACATAATTGATTAGCGCGTCAAGGCCGACGCAATCGTGGTTGCCGCTCGCCCAAGATGTGTCCAACAGATTGATGGAAAACTTGCGACGGATTTGCGCTGATTGTTTCTGTCAATCTACTCAAGTTCATCTCTCAACATTGTTATAGAGAACACGCCAGAACACGGCAACCAGAGGGCCTCAAACGACAGAGTAGGAGTCTAAAATTGTCTTGTCTGGGATGCGCTCACGACGAGGATGCTTGCCGATCGCCCTAATGTTGCCACGATCCTACCTAACATCGTACCGCTTGAAGGGGATGGCTTTAGGAGCCTGACATAACAGATGTTAGGGGCGCTCAATTATCAAGTTCAGAGCTCAGTTCAAAAAAATCATCACCCCCCCCCCCCCCCAAACGATCTATCAGACATATCCCAAGATGGTAATGCCGTGTCATCAATGTACATATGGCATTTGTTTTCGCGTTCGACATTGATGGAGGTGCTTTCGAGGATTCATGTCTTCCATTTATATCACCTGAGAGCTTTTCTTCATTGTAGGGCGACATGGAACAACCAGGGTCCAGAGGATGCCACAAGGGATGTCGACAGGGCAGCCCGGTTTAACGGCACATGACGCAACACCGAATCGAGAGCCGAACCGTGGAGTGGGGAGTGGGAGTGTTAAGCGACCGCATATAACACCCATCAGTGTTGAATGTGATGAACTTTTCGACCTGAACTCTGAACTTAACAATTGAGCGCCCCTAACGGTTAAACAGTTACATCCCGCTGCCCACTGCACGATCGAGACGTCCATCAAGTTTCGACATGACGATGATGAAAGTGCTGTACCTCACATTGCCCCATTGAATAGCCTCCGTTCCCCCGCTCCTTTCGTGACCCCCAAGTGCATCGCCTGCGAATATGATTTTGAAAGATTCTTAAGCACAGGATAGTTTATTTCGCATTTCAGGTACCCCGAACTCAATTGTTAGACACTGTCCCGTAGAACCAAGATCGACACCTCCCGACATAAAATATACTTGTAGAAGCTGCCGAGGGACAAATGCGAATACTTGAACTAGACGTCGAAACCTGCGGTGAAGGTCTCAGAACCCGAGTAAGCTTTTCGAGAGACAGAACGCACCATAAAGTTCAATAGACGCCAGGAATCAGGCGATAACGGACCTGTTCTGCCCACAACTTCCACTCTTGCCCAAACTTTGTCTGCAATATGAGTTCCTCGCCAGGGATTCGTAACAATAAACTGCAAATAACAGCGCCGGCTATCGATAACCAGACGATTATGATCCCGCGACCAATGCTGGTTGCCAGCATGCCACATTCCACTAGCCACGACCCCGAGGCCTGCGTACAAGAAGCGCCGATGATTGAGAAAATCAAACCGGTGTAGCTCGGGTGCCGCACGATAGCATACGGTCCACTAACGATCAGTCTGTGATCTTTGGAAATGTACAACTCAAAGGTGAAGAACCTTCCCAGGGCACGGAAAGATTGGACCCGAAGCGCGGTACTGAGAAACACCAAGATGTTCCCCAACAAGAAAAGAGGGGTCAATCGCATCCGACTGTGGCATGACCCGTCGATAGAAAAGACCGCGAGTGCCGAGGTGAATAACACGGAGTCAGGGTCATACAGGCCGACGATGATAGTGACGGTTTCAAGGGACACGGCCGTCCAATATATCACCTAGACCCATCGTCAAGGCGAGGATAAGAAGGCAAGGATGGACTAACGCGCAGTAGCATAGACGGGCGTCCGAGAGATTTGAGGAACCTCTCACGCCAATCTGGGATGATGTGCTCCGGGGTAGGGTTCTCCGGGTTCGGCGCCGTCGCGTTCACCTTCATGCAGAGCGCGCCCAGCAGGATAAATGGAAGTTTTGCAAGGGACATGGGTTGAATCACGGAAGGGACCCAGAGGCTCGGCACTGTATTCAACAATGCAGGGTATTATAAGAGTGTGTGATGGATTGTGAAGTCTCCAGGGGGGGGTTGTCCTCTTACGCTCGAGATTGTGCAATTGATACAGACAATATTTAGACAGCTGCAGGTCCACCATTTCAATGCCCTGAGCTGGTCGGCGAATACGAGCCTCCAAAAGGGAGTCGGGCCTTGAATACGTTCCCATGGCTTGATCCCGTGTTCAAACACTAATAGATGAGAGGTAGCAACCCAAAGGGAGATTCGCCACCATAACAGGCAAAATCTTTGCATGATTGATTCATGCGTAGCAAAGGGTGGCGTCCGAACTGAGCTACAAATTGCCAAGTCCAGCTCTGAAAAATTCTCGCGGATAGAATAGGCGATATAGAGGCAGATTTTCCCTTGTTCAAGATCCTTCGGGATCGAGTTGTCTTGGAAGGAGTAGGTGACACTGACAAATCAGGTTGACGTATTTCACTTGTCTTACCTAAGCAAAGCATCTTGTCGTTCTGCATGAGCACACGGCGTTCGACCTTCCAAGCTCCAGGACCGCGATAAGGAAGTAGACTATTATCTCAGTTGATGCCCACTTGAATACGTTCCAGAGGCGCTAGGGGCACCTCAAATGTCCTAATATCGAGGACTCCGTGCCACGGTGCTCGTCATCCTCCGTGGCTTGGAGCCTTGGTTCCCGAGTCCAAACCAATGTGGGGCGTGAATGAGTGTAGATGGGCTCATCTTGAGAGTACCCTGGGATTGATGTGAGTACTTTCCCCAGAAAAATGCGGCCTATTCTCTTTTCGCAATGACGAAAAAATAGCAATTACCAACAGCTACTAAACCCCGCTCTCAGCTGCTGTGTTTATGTGGAGGCCCACCAGCCGCTACACTAACCGCCCTGAGCCAGGCGTGGGGCTGGATGTGGACGTAATAATTTGCAACCTGAGCTCTCTTTTCTAGAATCTCTATTTGTTTCTTTTACGTTTTATTGACTTTCATCTTGCGCAGAAAGAATCGTCAGCGGGAGGGTACGGATACCTTCTGCTCCTAACATAAAGATGTTCCCTCGAGAGAAAATTGAGTCGTATCGTAGAACGTATTTGATTTCTTCTCTAGATCCAACGTATGTATCCACCTACTTCTAGTGTGGGGATTAGATTTCCATCCAATGTCGATGACATATCCAGTATAATTATTCCTCCTTTCTTAGACCGTCCTGAAGGGGATTAGTTGATTTGACAACGACAGGAAGAACACCTGAAACGATCCTCGCATCAATATCAAGAAGCATCAATGAGGCTCACCACCAGTTGGTAGTGGATAAGGCGGACGGCCGAGAGCACCCAGAAAACCATCGATCGTTCCGGAATGCGCTGTGACCGAAACGACTCGATGTCCAATTGGATGTCAACCGCAAATCGAGGAAAGGAAAGAATTCGGTTCACATTGTTCATCCTGCTCAAAAATCACGTCGAGGACCAGCTTAGCGCGTTCTACGACTTGTTCGTCCGTCTCTCGCACATCAGGATCCCAAAACAGGTCCTCTTCTGTCAATCCCTTCTCGATTATCACCTCGGGAAATCTCTTTTCAATGTATGTCCGCGTCCGGCGCTTGTCACAGGTATGAACGCCGCTTTTTTCGCGACAATTCTGTTTACATGGTTATAAGAGATAGTGAAAGGGAGGAGGGATGAATGTTTACCTCAAGGACGATGAGATGTTCGTCATCAGGCAGGATGCCGTCGAATGTTATCTCGTATGTCCGCAGGGCACGTGTTAAAGGGCTGCAGTAAAGCTGTCCTGGGATGGGGAGGCCGAATTCGAGCTCGGACTTCCAAGCTTCGTGTGCGACAACGGCTTGACTTTCTCCAAGAGACGTGAGCTCGGGATCGGCTGAGAGCGGGTTAACTTGAGGATCAATACGAATCGAGAGTCGTGGATACTCACGGCCCCAAACGATCTCTCCGTTCCCGTTCAACTTGGCCCAGTAGCTAGTCAATTCAATCAAAAACAGTTGCTTCTCGCCAGATAACCATAACATTTACTCCTCCCAAGCCTGTGTGCCGTACTTGTCCTCACCGACGTTATCTAGCAGTGGCTCGGATCAATCAGGGAACTCTTCCAAAACAGCGCTCACAGAATCGTACGGAATCCTTGTCCGTGTCTTCCTAGGAAGAGGACTTTATACGACACGCCGACGCGCCCGCTCTCTCGGTTGAGGTCATCGATGTGAGTGAAAAGGTTAGCCCATCGCGTGGGTGATTCATCGAGGAGTCCAAATCGTGGTGCGATCTAGACAAGAGGTGAGGTATGCACAGATCTAATATAAATCTCAACAAACCCCAGGGATACCTTCAGCCTCGAGGTTGTCTTGTGTAAAAAAGGTAGGAATGGTCTGGGATGGCAGGATCAATCAGATCGTGGTAGGCTACGAGAAATGCCTTACCTCAAAAATCCTTTCGATCATGGCGACTAGTCAAGATACGCTCCGAAGGCATCACAAGCCCAGCCGTTCCGGATTGAGGGCTGGGTTCAAAATGTATCGGTCAAGTCGACCTTCTCCAAATCAGGCGCTATAGCCAAGTGGTTACGGCGACAGATTCGAATATATCGATATCTGTTCCTCTTTGAGGGCGCAGGTTCAAATCCTGCTGGCGTCGCTAGAAGCAGTCTGTAAATTTGTTTTTGTCACCCCCAGGCAGATTCGATGCTACCGTCCTGCTTGTCTCGACCCTTTCAACAAGACGGGGAATCTAATTAGTATATAACTCCAATCAATGGTAGTGAGCACTGTACTCAAAAGTGGCCTCGCAGTAGTGTGTGGGTTAAAAAGTCAGTATAGATCGCATCATGTCAACCAACCACCAGTCCCGCCAACAGCACCCAACCTCCACCTATCAACGCACCCAACATGGCCACCTTTCCCGTCCACTCCACCCTCTCCGCCGCATTCACAGACCCATGACTCGTACTCCCAGTGTGATTCCTCGTCTTCCCCGACATCCCATTCGAAGTCGCCAAAGTCTTCTTATCAATCGTCGCCGTATGCCTCGAGCTATGCGTCGTCGTCCCATACATCACCGGACCCCCGTCCCCATTCTGCTCATACGCATGATCGACCTGTGCAGGGTTGTTCAAGAACACGACGGCCGCTTGGGGCGCGTTGACTGGGACGGAGCAGGTGTTGGCAGAGGTGTTGCAGGGGAGGACGGCGATGTTGAGGGTGCCTTTGAGGGTGCCGTCGACGGTGAGTTGGGGACCGAAGGTTTGGCCTGCCCAGGTGATATTGTCGCGGCTGGAAACGGTGGCGGCGTTGAGGTACCTTTTGTGACGTATGTTATCATAAGAGGTTGGAGAGAAAAAGAAGCACACCACGTACTTGACATAAACCTGACTCGGCACCGTCCCCCCATTGATCGAAAACGTGCCGACGACATTATGCGCTCCGGAAGGATCGTTCAGAAAGTTGATGAACACCAACTTGTCGAGCTTCCCGTTGTCGTAGACGGCATAGGACGGGCTGTACGGCCCGTTGTTGGACGTGTCGACGATCTGGGACACGTTTGACTTTCCAAATATCTCGGCGACGGCCAACATCGAGTAGAAAATGGCGCCGACTGTATATTCGTTCCATTTTCTAAGATTGGCGGGGGGTGCTGCGGAAAGCAACCAACATTGAGAAAATCGGAAAACGGATCGGAAGGCATGATCTTACCGGTGATGGGCTAGACAACAAAAAAGTAGCCCATGTCAGTGATAAAACAAAGATCAGAAGCAGAAGCAGAACGCACGTTGTAAAAGCTGTTCTGTCCACCAAAATGCAACAGCGCGTGCGAAAAGTTCCTCACGGCCATCGTCAGTCCATAATCCAACGCCCACAGCGCCGCCCCAAAGCTGTTCGAAAGCCCCGGCAAGCCCCCACACGTCGCCGTGTTGGTCTCGAACATGATCAGGGGGAGGTTCTTCGCCCTCGCGAGGTTGGACGTGTTGTTGTACAGATCGAGGAAGGTGCCGATCGACTGGTGGTTCAAGAAGCCGGGGAAGGCCCCGTTGGGGTCGACGTAGTCTCCTAGGGCGTAGAGCGCTTCGCAGTTGTTGGAGGGGTAGCTGGGGTGATCGGTTAGGTAAAAAAAAATGAAAGGGGAAAACGAAAGTAGATGACGTACTGCTCCATGGCCACGGCACTCAGATCCTGGGCGTGCTGATCGAGAAAGTTAGTCTGGTTCCAAAAGTCATCGGGCTGCCACAGCCCCGTCGCGAGACTGGGCGCAATGAACATGTTCTTGATGGGGATCTCCTTGTCAGCTTGGACGGCTTGAACGACTTGGGTGAATTCGCCCATGTAGTCATTTGGAGCGTAGGTCGTTGCCCGATGTCCATGTCTAGTGATGGGTCAACACACTGAGGGCTTTGATAATTTGGCTCAGGACGTACACTCCGTAGTAGTCCGGTTCGTTCCCGGCTTGGAGGCCTAGAAGGTTTTTACCTAGGATTTTTTGGCCGTATTCGGCGATTTGGAGTCGCCAGTTGGAATCGTTCATGGGTATGCCTTGAAATGTCTGGTCTATCATTGATGTGGATGTAATCAAGGGAAACGCATACCAAGATACCACTGAACGCCAGGCACTAGTCCGGAGATATTGGCAGCCAGATAGAAGAAATCGAGGGAATACATGACAGCGGGCGTTTGTGTCTGAAGAGAGCTGAGAGGAGGTGGGGAGTGCAGAGGGAATGGGACGCACAGGGTTGCTGGTATTAATTCCCTGCTTCTCAGTGGCACGGTAGTTGGGAATATGATCGACAAAATAGGCGAATTCTTGGGTGTTTCCCCCCATTCGAACGTGGAGTCCTCCTCCGCGGCTCACGATATGGGACATGAGGTTGAGGGCGGGAGGTGCAATCCATGTGCTGAGTGAATGGTGTAAGGAAACCTATTAAGGGATATGGATGATGGGACGTACGAGTTTCTGCCGACTGGGAACGAAAGAGAGTTGGTGTGCTGCTTATCATGAAACGAAACGGTGGACACTCACATAGTTGAGTAACGACGGACATTTCGACAGAGAACCCATAGAAAGATCCATGCTGCATGATGGATAAATTGGGTACCGAGGCATTGCTTGCTGCGACGGCGAGATTGAAGGTGGGGGCCGGTACGGTGCCGTCTTGAGGGATAGCCGGTGGAGTAAGGATTGTGGTGTCATAGGCGGCCGTTTGGTTCGGTGTGAGGGTGGGGATGGGGGCGGTGTTGGTCAAGGATGCAATGGGGACCTGGCCATAGATGGTGATCGCTCTAGCAGTCCCAACGAGACTGAGGACCAGAAGGGGCGGGATGAGCATGACTGAGCGGGCAAAGCACGAAACTGATCGTTGCAATGCGGCAAACAACGTTCACACCATCACTAATGGGGTTGCGTCGCCAGGGCGGGCCTTCCATGGACTTCGGATCCTCCAAAACGGTGGTACCAGGTATTGCCATGGTCAGGAGAGTGATTATCCGCCAAGAGACTCAAGAGGTTCTCTGTTTCAATTTTAAAGTTACACTGACATCTACATAAGCAGCCACAAACTTCAGGAGCATTTCTTACCCGGTTCCAGGTCATAAACTTGGAGAAAGGCATACCGGCTAGGCCTGGGAGACATTAACCTGAGAAGAAAAAAGTCCATTCGGCGCGTTCAGAGAGGTAACACACATCGGTCAAGACCGCCCAGAGTATCAGTGTCGGCATCCGTCACATCTAAAGACTCGCTTTGTCCTACACTCCCTGGCATCGTATCTTCTGCGTGTGATGTTTTTTTATCCTCCTCTTCAGCTCTTACATCGTCTTGGCCAAAGGAGAACCGACCATCTTGATCTACATCGTGCCTCGACCTCCGGAGAGCCGCAGCGACGGGTCGGACCACAGATGCGACGCGATCTCTTGCATCGATAAGCCGCACTGTGAACGCTGCATTAGTCCTGGCACGACACTCTGACTCGAATGCTTTCTGTTGTGCACGGATCAGTCGTTGAGCTTCTGCATTTCGTTTCTTCGTCCCGTTCCAGGCTTTCATAGCTAGAAAAACGATGCCAGTAATTGATTGAAGACACACCATCCAAGTCAACGATCTAGGACTTCCCAATCAAAGTCAATACCGGGATTCGAGCATCCTCCTCTCGAACCCAGGAAATCGTTTTCATCATTCTGGAAACCGTGAACAGTCTGACATTCCTTTCACGCATTTGGTCCTCCGACGAAAACCATCTGTAAACCTGGTTTCTACAAATCATCGAAAGAAATCATACATTTACATCCGAGTCTGGGAACGGGAGGACATATCACGTATCGTGTACTCGACGCCGGGTTTCGCGAAGCTGACTGTACTCAAGTCGAGGTTCCCATCGAGCCACAGGGTCGTCCTCGATTCTGCGACATATCGAACGTTTTCAACCAAAGGATCCCGAGTCCGGCGAACTATTATTCTGTCAAATCCATGAGTGGACGAGTAAAGCATCCGCGCCCAGTACATACTTTTGTCCCGCCCCGCCATCATGATGGGAGCAAGACCTGTTCAAGGTGTGATACATCGGACGTAAACTTTCAACTATACCTCAATGCTGCCCACCCACGTCTACCCAAACCAAATTATAACTATCCGCCTGACGCGAGACTTTTGGGCTGCAAACGTCAAGTACATTGCATACACTACAGCGTCACTGTGGTCAGACTGTACCCTGGAGCTGAGCAACCTCGACATCGGAAACCCCGGTGACAAGTTCTCTCCCGTCGTTCGTTTCTCTTGTTTGGCAGAGCCCCACCTTCCGACATCTCGTCACTGATTCAATTCATCGCAGGGCCCGTGGCCGCCCACTCATGGCTGGTTCTGGCCGATCGAAGAGCGAAATATGAGGATTGTACATGGTGATGACCTCCAGTGGGGTCTACTGGAAACGGATGAAGGTCCCGTTTTGACCGTGATGAGTACGCCACCAGACCACTGTAGCATGGAGCAACTTGAAGGCGTATACCAGCTCTCTGAATAGAGGAAAAGAATCGCGCCGCCGCCTGGAAACGTTTCCAAAAACGGTGTGAAGAGGAGATGGCCGAGAAATTTAGACGAGACATTGAAGCAAAGGAGCAATGGCAGAAGTGGCAGAAAGAGTGGGAGCAGCAGGATCGCACTCGAGAGAAGGCAGCTAGGGAAGTACATCTTGAAGATGAACGTGATCGAAGGGAGGCCTGTTCCGAAGTATGCGATCGACCTTTCAGCGCACGCGAGCGCATTGCATCCCTTCTCGGATTTCATCCCAGCGTGATGGTCGCGACCTCGAAGGACGAGTCAAGCCAGGAACAGATTTCACCTAAATCATACAAAGCATCGCACGGTGAAGCGGCCTCGCCTCGAGATTCGGTAGATGTTGATACTCTGGTGAACCAGCCATCGTCTGATGTACGTTGCATCCCTGCCTTCCTATATTCCCGACCCGATTTTTCCTCCCAGATCAAAGCTTTCGACCTTGCGCTCGGAAACCCCATCTGCCTACCTCTTTCATGAATTTGGGCTATGGGCCGCTGCCTGCACACAGTTGGGCCTCCACATGTCCATAGAAAAGTATGTCTATGCAGAGTGAGGTACATTATACCGTACATAATGTACTGTACTTTTCCGACCAAGTCTCACTGCGGGCATTGGCTCCTCGTTAGCCTGCCCGGAACAACTAAAATATCTTGGGAGGACTCGTGCACGGTATAGTCTGACAATCCACTCTCCCCCTTGATTCCTGAAATGATCCGGTCTGGTAATAAACGGTCAGTCGAACCGGGTTGAGACGGACTGGAGAGAATGACTATAGCAGTCGAACTTTAATATATGGTCAGCGAGTCTTACGAGTTAGCATAACAAGCCCGGTCCTCTCACGAGTGACGAAATACAGGCATTCAATTTGTTCCGCGACTTGGCGGCTGTCTTTGTCGACGGTGTACACCCCCAACCCCGGTCGATCAGCATCGAGAGTGAGGCGCATTGACCGGTTTAACATCGAAGTCGTCGTAATACGCGGGCGAATCTCCAAGGATAACGTAATTCTGTTATGCCAGGTGTAATCAGTGTTCCATGTACATGGAAGTTTGAACAATGAACAGCATATACTCACTTACCTGGAGCGCGCAGCGCTGGACCCCCTGGCGGATCACGATCCCCTTTCTTCCCGGGCACTCCCCGCAGACCTTTCTTGCCTTCCTTTCCCATGGGTCCCGGAGGTCATAACATAGCATGGTTTTGAGAATCTGACAGGCCTACTAGTGAAACTGACATACCTGCTGGGCCTACAGGCCCCTGCGGTCCCGGCTGGTTAAATGCAGGGATCCGTGTGGCCACGGCCAAGGTCGTAAGGGTTGATGTAACGGCAATGGTCGCGTATTGAATTAGAGTGGACGTGAATTGAAAAACATGTGGAATTACAGAGAACATGCTGTTCATCTTGAAAGTTGGAGTTGCGGTGTATCTGGAGGTTGGGATATATCAAGAAACGGTGGGTATATGCGCATCGTTAAGGAGAAAAGGAAATCGAAAGAAATTGGACGGATTCTTGCAATTGTTTTGCCCTGTGCACGCGCCGAAATTGCGGCGCAAAGTCCCTGGACCGCGGACTCCGCGCCAGGACGCGTCGTCCAAATACCCGTGATTTCAGCTGTAAGGCCTGCATGAGGTCCGTCCTTGCGACATATTTCACCCCAGACGTACCCAGCAGTTATATAAATTATTGTTCAAGTTTCAACGACTGGGAAGCCTCATTCGACAAATCATCTGCATGAGCATGATTCTTGAACCATTAGTAGTAAAACAACACCGGGTATATAAATAAAACCTGACGAGAACCTGCCAATCCCACTGAACGAACAAACTGCCTACTTTTCATCCAGGAAATCCATAGCCGAATCAAACCTCCTCACAATCTTCTCCATCCCATGCGCAATCGCCCCTTTCTTTTTCTTGCGTTGATGACGGGGAGCAGTAGCCAGTACCCCAGGCGTGATAGGAGACATTGGCAACGACTCCTCAGGAATCGAACCCTTCATGCTCGAGCTAGATTGTACACGTCGGACTCTGGACTTGCCCATAGGACTCGTGGCATGCGCCGTTATCGGTTGGACAGTCGGAGGGGGTAGATGTAGCGAGCTGTTCGTCGCAACCGAAAGTTTCGGCCGCTGCAGCGTCCGTCCCTCCGTAACCTCACTACCATGCACCCTCTCCCTCTCCTTTCCCTTGCCTTCCCTACCCCTGCCTCGCTCACCCTTCTCATTCACGCGTCGATCGCTGCTCCCCACTGCATCCACAGAATCCTTCATAAACGGTTCACCTCCCCGTGCATTGGCACTCAAAGGTCTCTCAAAGGTTCCAGAAATACCACGAATCACCCCAGCCACACTAGATCTCCTCGACAGGGAACTTGGCCCTGCAGTACTGCTAGGTAAAGCCGACGACGAGTACAGCTGAGACTTGTCCATCTCGAATGGAGATGAGAACGTAGGAGAAAATGCCGAAGAACCCCGGCTCGGAGGCGGAAATGGTGACCTTGACGACCCCGCCCTAGCTGATTCTGGATACTGGTCCGTCAAACACGGCATGCTGGGTCGACGAGGAACGCCGCCATCGGACGTGGTCTGAACGGACCGTAATCCAGTAGAGTACGACGTTGAGTGGGATAGACTCGAACCGGACGGCCTCCGCGTATGCCGGTGCTCGGGTATAAGTGGACTTGGCTGAGATTGCGAGTGCCCATGATGAGACTGCGGTGGCACGTTGACTCTTAAGAGGGGTGAAGTAGGCCGGTCAACGGGAGATCGGCTCAATGGTGGTTCCTGTTGCCGACGCATGAGAGACTCCGAGGACGACTGCGAATAAAGCGTTGCAGACGGTGTCGACATCGCTGCAAAAGCACATGAGTACATATAAGGGCGACTTCTTGAAGTCAAAAAACATACTTGACGAAGAGAGGGCATGTGACTGAGTCGTCACAACAACAGTAGCAGAAGGTTCCAAGAGCCTCCTCCGTTCTCCAACAAATCGCCGATCTTCCTCAGGGTTCTTGGGAGCACCTTCATCTGATTCGTCAGCAAGCCTGTCCCCCTCCTTCTGCAACCGCATTCGTTCCAACAGGACACGGTGCTGCCTACGAAGATCGGTCGTCCATCCCAACCACTCAGCCTCACTGCTCTCCTCTCCACTCTCACTCCTCCCAATGAACCTTCCTGTATCCTCACTCGCATCCGAATCATGCGCCGTCGTCGTACGGGACTTCCGACTGCTCCCGCCCGTGCTTCCAGAAATGGTGGCAGTCCCAGAGGCGGTGCTCCTTCTACGATTCTTCAAGCTCGTTGTCTGCCGACGCTTCCGTCTGATCTCCTCACTGCTCTGTTCATCAGCACCATGGCGGATCCGCACCTCTTGCAGATCCAGGTCCAGCTGGATCCGGTTCTGCCACAGCATCCACTTCATCGCTCGGCCAACTTCGCCCATCCCAGCCTTCTGCGCACGCTCTGCAATCTCGATACGCCATTCGGGGTAAGGAACTCCGAATCTTGACGGAGCATCGTGGGTACGGGAGAGGTTGAGGAGGGCAGAGGGGTGGTGGGGTACTTGATGAGAAGGGAAATCATCGCTCCGTAAAGAAGAGTCACGTGAAAGCGGCACTTTTGACGAGGCTGGAGCGACGGATGGCAGCGCTGTTGCGTTAGCAAAGTCGCTCTCAGAGTTGACAGGGGATTGAGAATACATCCAGTAAGGGTGTGGAACGCCGATTACGGGGTGGCGTGGTGAAGTAGGACTCGGAAAAGGTGTGGGTGTGGGCGTAGGTGTAGGTGAATGACTTGGAGAGTTGGGCATTGGTCTTACGAACGAAGAAGTCGATGATGGGGCCAGGTGACGATGAAGGATCCGTATGAAACTAGAAAACCCTATCAAGTCTCATGAGCCCAGGCCATAGAAACATTCAAGGGGACGGATACACACCCATGTCGGTCCCCATATCAAGAACCATCCAATCCGGCTTCCCCTTCTCCCTACCCTTTGAAATTTCCTTCTCTTTGTCTTGCTTTCCCCGATCGCTGCCTTCCGGTATCGGCTCAGGCTCCACAGCGGACCGCAAGCCCAAATTCGCGGTGTGGCCACTGTCATATATATGGCCATACGGATTTCGATACCGCGTGGCAATCCTGCCCACACCCACTCCACTTTCGGAAGTTTCCGCATCCGTAACTCCGTCCGACAACGCAAATGCAGGCAATGAGCCAGAGTCTGACACCTCGCCCCCAAGGTCTCGCAGCTGGTCTTGTGGATGCGCATGCGAAGGAGGAGCAAGAAAATCGGGATCATGGAACAGGACGGATTTCTCGTCGTCCTCATCGGCAGACGGAGGGCCTTGATGCTCTCCTTCGTCCTCTCCCTCCTCTTCCGTTTCCCCGTCCTCGTCCGTGCTCACGAGATCCGATCCCCGCGCGAACGTTATCCGTTCATCCAAAGGGGATGATTCTGGAGTCTTGGGACGGTCTTCGGTAGACGCCATGGGGATCCGCCCTTCTCGCGACTTTGGGTCCGAAACCGAGTCTTTTAAAACCGCCGCCCCACGCTCCTTCTCCTTCCTCCCACGTCCCTTGTCCTTTGGCTTTAAACCAAACCCAGGAATCCAATCCCGCTCCCGGGCTTTAGTTTTCTTTGGTTTTCCCTTCTCGCCATCCTTGTCCCAAGACAAAATCCCCTTCGACTTGCCCTTCTTCCCTTTGCTCTGCTTCATGGGCTGTGGGCTGCCCACGTCTGCACCCTCTCTTACTTTCCCCCCCTTGACTTGTTCCGACCCCCGAAAATGGAGACACACGATTTTCAAACCGTCCACAAGTTCATCCCCGACGAAGTATTTCTCTCCACCTTCGTCCTTCCCCGTCCTTTTCGGACGCGATCGACCCTCCTCAGGTATTTTCCTGCCGCCCTCACTTGTACCTGCAGCCTCCCCGCCAAACCTGAAGTCGACGCCGAGCACGGATGGCCGACGCCGTGGATTGTGGTGCTGCCTTTCTTCGTCACGAAAAGAGTCCGAGTCAGGCGTGGATGCACGCGAAGGAGGGATAGCTGCCACCGAGTAACGGTGTGGTCGGTTGTGACCATACTTTTCTGAAGGGATTCTGGTGACCTTCGAGGACGACGGCTTCTCCTTCCGCTGGTGCTTGTCTTTCGGCTTGTAGGCATGCTGGGACTGTGCCGCGTGGTTGTGAGCACGTTGCGATGTGCTTTGCGCCTTGAAGGATGACGATTTGAGGAGGTGTTCTTTTCCACGGAGCGCAATTAGGGAAGACAGGGGAACTACGTGAGCGGGAACTGGGTCCTGTATACCTGAATGTTACACCACGGATAGAAGAAGACGGGGATGAACAAACATACGTCACGGTCCTTGAACAGAAACAGGGAATTCTCCCTGATGACCATCCACCTCGTCCGCCACTCCAGTTTTGCTGTCATCTGAGGACCAGTGGGCTCGACCTTTTTGCCGTCGTGCCCAGGAGAATTTGCAGAGTTGCGGATAACCGCCTCCTGCGCATGCCACACGACGCGGAGTGCGCGGACGTATCCCTCCCAATAGGGAAGGATATACGTGGCGAGAGAGCCCCGGTTGAGACGGGGGAGGTAGATACGCAGCGGCGGGCCTCGTGCTGGAGAGCTCATGCTGTTGGAATGTGCTGCGTGCGAGTCGTGCCGGCCGTTGGGGACGGAGTACGAACTGGCCGTGCGACGGTGTTTCGCGGGATGTTGGGGTATGTTGGAGGGTTTGGAGAGTGTGTGACCAAAGGAAGGCGGGAGGTGTTGGACGGGGAGATGGGCGTAGAGCTCCAGGAGCTCGAATGGAGCGAGTTCGTACCAGCCCAACGAGTAGTCGTCTTCCAGTATCTGCCCCGTCGAGAATCTGAAGAGGCTGTAAGCAGCGGTATCCGTGTTGTACTTGGCCCACGTAGGATCGGAGGCGATGCCGGGACTGATGTGGGGGGTGTCGTGCTCGGGCATGTAGAGCGGTGGGCGAGCGTTTCTGACTGCCCCGAGGTCCTCGAAGCTGTCGCCCTCGTCCGCGGTGTCATACTCGTCGTCTTCCTCGTAGCCAGCTCCTTCGTCATTTTCAACCATCGTAACATCGTCGTCGCCACCCGGTCCCTCCGTTGTGACTTCCCGGGCAGGTCTTGTATCCTTCGCAAAGAGAATCGGCGAAATTGGACGTCGGCGCGGGTCTGGAGCGAAAGTAATCGGCGAAGATGGACGACGCCGTTGTGACGGGGCATCCTTGGACTCGACAGCGCCGTCAAAGGCGATACCCAGACACTTGGCGAGGATCCAAAGTTTGATCTGTTTAACCTTCCAGGAAGAGTTGATGTGAGTGGTCAGCCATTGATCATACGGTACTGGTAGCAGTCAGATTTTGAGGAAACTTTCGATGTTGGAATACACACCGAGTCTGCAGGCAACAGGGAGCGAGGGGTGCTCGCGGTCGCCCATGACAGCGAGCACCACAGAGCATGTGGTCCGAGTGTGAGATTCGGAACTCGGACGTTGCCAGGATACTGCTAGATTATGTAATATCCTTGGTTTCCGACGGCCGGAGGAATGTCAGCAACAGCTGCGAACACACGAGCGGCCTGTGGCACTACGAGCAACTTGTACATAATCGTCCGTCAACGCTCTATGAGTCATTCGTGGCATGCGGCAAGGAAAATCCCTCAAGCAAGACCACAGCTTCTCACATCATAGAAGTCATATCCAATTTAACACATGGTTATCCCAAGAGTGATCCACGCGGTATCACATTTCGGCATCCGTAGTTGTCGTGGAATCTGCGACCTAATATGGGACCCGAAACCGCGCCAGCAGATAACTTCGTCAGCAAATGATTTCGAGTATCGTGGTATAAAGCCGTCGTGTGGAATGCGGCGGTCTTCAAGTCCGGAATGCTTGTTTCTTCCGCTCTTCTGGCCATTTTGGCTGCCGTCCCAATAATCGGGGCCCACGGTCGTGGCCAAATTCCAATCGTCGGGGGGGTGCCCGGCGGCGTCCCCTCTGCTGCTTCTGCTGCGTCCGAGAAGCTCGAGTATCCTACGAGCGCCGTCGTCACTGCCGGGGGTCTTCGCGTTGTCGAAAACTCCGGAGTGTGTGGTACGTTTTCAGTGACAGGGAGCAACCCAGTTGGTCATTGACCGTATCCCCATGGCAATTAGAAACCACAAAAGGCGTGTACCAAGCCTCGGGATATGGTGATATAGCCTCTGACAAGAGTATCTGGTGAGTCTGTACTGTGAATGCTTGTTTAACTCGGCATCTCACAAGTGTGCTATCTTCAAAAAGGTTCTGGTTTTTCGCTGCTCGTAACGGCAACGCAAAGGCACCGGTGGCGCTCTGGTTCAATGGCGGGGTAGGCCTTTCGTTTTTTCTGCGCAACACGCCCATTTCTGATGCGTTTAGTACAGCCTGGAAGCTCGAGCATGATTGGACTGTTCCAAGAACATGGTCCTTGCCGAATCACTAACGACAGCTCGACCGTCACCAACAACCCCTACTCATGGAACAACGAGGCCCATGTCCTTTACATCGACCAGCCAGTTGGCGTAGGGTTCTCGTACGGAACTCTCGACGTCGGCACATCCCAGGAAGCTGCTGCGGATGTCTGGACGTTCCTGCAAATCTTCTTCAAGGATTCGAGGTTCTCGAAATATCGACCAAACGGTCTCGCCATCTGGACCGAATCGTACGCATTGCTCTCACTATATCCCAACGCCATCTAACTCGTGTTCTTGACTTGAAGCTACGGGGGACACTATGGGCCGACATTCGCTGCGTACGTTTCGAAAACGTCTGAATGACATGTATCTCAGACTCAGTTTATCATCCGCAGTCACATCTTGGCGCAAAACAAGGCCATCGATAGTGGCAGCGTGAGCGGGGTGAAAATCAACCTCAAATTCCTTGGCGTTGGTAATGGGCTTACAGTTACGAAACCGAAGCTCTCAAATGTAGACCGTCGGCTCACTATTCCCAACAGGATCCTTTGACCCAATATCCTGGATATATAACCTACGCAGGGCACAATCCTTACCACCCGTTGGTGTCGTCGAGCGTCATCAAGAAAGCAAACTCGTCTTGGACCAAGAACGGCGGCTGTAAATCGCAGGCAGCCTCATTCCATACTTTCATTCACAACATCCGCTGAGCTGTTCCCAGATCACGAAATGCTACAACAGCGGATCGGACTCTGTATGTTCATCCGCTCAGGGCTATTGCAACAACAACATCCTTGGACCCTTGGTCGGCGACTATGACGCGAGCATCTCGTCTTTCTCTTATTTTGATTCGACCTCGAACTTGTCTACAGGTGTATTATGTTCTGGCAAAAGACCCTGACCCATACCCACCCGACTTCACGAACTATATCAATGGAATCGCGTCGAAAGTCGGCGGCCAAGGCACCTGGCAATTCAGTAACGACGACGTGTACAGCAACTTTTTTGCAACTGGTAGGGCTTTCTTGATTCCTTGTAGAAGCAACACTGCTTATGGTCTTTCAACAGGGGACTGGATGAGAAACTCTCGCCCGGATCTGGAAACGGTGATCAACGCTGGCGTACGAACTATCGTATTCGACGGCGATGCTGTAAGTCGCTCCCAAGTAGTTGTATTATCGGGGTTCATATTCTACCCTTACTACACAGGACTATATCCTCAACTTTTATGGCGTCGAAGCCATGGTCGCGGCGTTGAACACCCAGTTCTCTGCCAAGTTTGCGAAGAAAACGTTTACGCCTTATACAGTGGCAGGCCAAACAGCCGGACAGTACAAGAACGCTGGCACTTTTTCGTACATCCGGATTTATGGGGCAGGTCACGAAGTTCCGGCGTATACGGTTCGTTGGGATAATCGTTCTGGAGGACTGGCTGATCTCATGGGCGGCCGCTTTTTTTTTAGCGCGGCACGCTGGATGTTGGGCAAGCAGCATTGCAGATGTTCAACCAAATCATGGCGGACCAGTCCTTGAAATCAACATAGGGCTCAGCGCCAAGATTTTTCGTGTGCAATCGGTGATTCGCTGGAGGGGTAGATACTCGTTGATCGTAATAGATTAAGAGACAATTGTATTAGAGCCCTCTGATCACGCGCACCAAGGATCTATCGAGTCGGTTTCGGATCAACTTTTCTTTATATATTGTCCACTCAAGTTGCCAACAAGTTTTCAACACGCCAGCGCTCCATGAGTCATTCGTGACATTCGGCATGTCATGCAAGATCACAGGTCCACAGCTCCTCACATCATTCTCCGCAGTTGTCGTCGAAGTTGTGAAAATAAATAACGGAGCATAAAGTCATTATGGGGAATGCGGTAGTATTCAAGTTCGGAATGCTTTTCTCGTCCGTGTTTCTTGCCATCCTGGCTACCGTCCCGATGATCGAGGTACAGGGTCATAGCCAAATTCTCATCGTTGGGGGTGCGCACGGCGGCGTCCCCCAGGCTGCTTCCAATGTGTCCGAGAGGATCAAGTCTTCTGCGAGCGCCACGGTCACTGCCGGGGGTCATCGAGAGGGAGCTACCCAGTGGGCCATTGACCGTATTCCCATGACAATTAGAAACCACACCAGGCGTGTACCTAACCTCGGGATGTGGTGATATAGCCTCTGACAAGAGCATCTGGTGAGTCTCTATTGCAGATACTTGTTTAACTAGAGTGACACTTGCAAAAGGTTCTGGTTTTTTCCTGCTCGGAATGGCAACCCAAGGGCGCCAGTGGCACTCTGGTTCAATGGCGGGGTAGGCCTTTCGTTCCCTTCGCGCAACGGCCATGTCTAATACATTTAGCACAGCCTGGAGGCTCTAGCATGATCGGACCTTTCCAAGAACACGGTCCTTGCCGGATAACCAACGACAGTTCGACCGTCACCGACAATCCCTACTCGTGGAACAACGAGGCTCACGTCCTTTATCGATCAGCCAGTTGGCGTAGGGTTCTCGTACGGGACTCTCGACGTCGGCACATCCCAGGAGGCTGCTGCGGATGTCTGGACGTTCCTGCAAATCTTCTTCAAGGATTCGAGGTTTTCGAAATATCAACCAAACGATCTTGCCATCTGGACCGAGTCGTGCGCGTAGCTCCCACCGTCTTCCAACGCCATCTGACTTGTTTTCTTGACCCCAAGCTATGGGGGCCACTATGGACCGACGTTCGCCGTGTGCGTCTCGCAAATGTCCGAATGCTCATTTATCTAACTTAGTGCAGTTATTTTCTGGCACAAAACAAGGCCATTGATAGTGGCAGCACGAGCTGGGTGAAAATCAACCTGAAATTCCTTGGCGTTGGGGATGGGCTTACAGTTACGAATCTGAAGCTCGGGAATGTAGACCGATTGCTCATCTTTCCCAACAGGATCCTTTGACCTATGACCTACGCAGGACACAATCCTTACCATCCGTTGGTGTCGTCGGACATCATACATAATGCAAACTTGTCTTGGACTAAGAGTGGCGGCTCTAAATCGTAGGTAGGCTCATCCCGTACTTTTATTTCACAACATCTGCTGAGCCGTGTCCAGATCACGGAGTGCTACAACGGCGGATCGGACTCTGTATGTTCATCTGCTCAGGACTATTGCAATAACAACATCCTTGGTCCCCTGGCCGGCAATTATGACGCGAGTATCTCGTCCATCTAGTATTTTGATTTGACCTCAAACTTCTCCTACAGGCGTATTATGTTCTGGCAGGGAACCCTGACCCATACCCACCTAATATTACGGACTACGTCAATGGAATCGCATCGAAAGTCGGCGCCCAAGGCACTTGGAAATTCTATAACGATACCGTGTACAGAAACTTCGCCTCCACAGGTAGGGCTTTCTTGATTCCACTTAGAAACAACACGGCTTATGGTGGTTCGCCAGGGGACTGGATGAGAACTCCAGCCCGGATCTGGAAACGGTTATCAACGCTGGCATAAGAACTCTCATATACGTTGGCGATGTTGTAAGTCGTATCCAAGTAGTTTTTACGGTATTATCGAGGTTCATGTTACATACAGGACTATATTGTCAACTTTTATGGCGTCGAAGCCATGGTCGCCACGTTGAACACCCAGTTCTCTGCCCAGTTTGCGAAGCAAGATTTTACGCCTTATACAGTGGCAGGCCAGACAACTGGACAGTACAAGAACGCTGGCACTTTTTCGTACATCCGGATTTATGGGGCAGGTCACGAAGTTCCAGCGTATACGGTTCGTTGGGATGATCGGTCTAGAGGACTGGCTGATCTCATGGGCCGCCGCTTTTTTTTTAGCACGGCACGCTGGATGTTGGACAAGCAGCATTGCAGATGTTCAACCAAATCATGGCGGACCAGTCCTTGAAATCGACATAGAGCTGGGTGGGGAGGGTTTTGGTGTCCTGTCGGTGTTTCACCCGCGGAGTAGATTCATAAGAATTGTATTTGCAGCTGATCAAGCGTACTAATGGTCCGTTGAGTTCGTTTTCAGGTGAGAATCGGGTCACAAAGATGAATGTCCTGGGTACAGTGGCACCGAACAGGTCACAGTACACAGTGGGCGGCCGGCCACTGCTACCAGCCGGACGCGACTGGTCAGGAGTCAGGACTGGTCTCCCAAGAAACGATAGGGTCACAGAACGTACATGACCATTAGTCGATTTCATTTCTCGTAATTCTACACAGAACACTGTCTCTTTGCCTCTAGCCAGGCTTCGCCACACAATATCCCAGCACACAATACCCATCCAATGGTTGGTATGCTGGGAAAGACCCTCTCCGCTCAGGACGATTTCCAGAATTGCACTTTATTATACCAGCTTTGCTTTTGCTTGGGTTGACTGGGAGTAGGAGAGGGTTTGGCCGGTTGTTGATTTCCGAGCACATGTTGGTATCTTGTACTTGGGATTCTCCCTTTCTTCAGATAGCAAATTCCCATGGCGGACGTCATGGCGTCTCGGGATACGCAGGCGCCTCGCTTTTTAAACACAACAGGCTGAAACATATCGCCCTGGTTGTAGCAACTCAAACCCATCATAGTCTCCGTGTCGTGGGTCTCGGGGCCGAAGCAGGGACTATGAAAAGGGGGGTTGGAGCTTTCAGGAATCGCGTGTGGAGAGGCTACTCACTCATGGTCCTTACGGATTTCTCGAGAAACAAGTGTTGGAAGTGCAAGGATCGGTGTGGCCGAAAGGGCGAAGATGAATAGCTGGATGAAGCGCATGTAGTGAATTCAGTGAGACCAGCTCGCTGGAGCGAATGGTTGTCAATCATCCCAGCTTTTTATGTTCTTAAACTACCGGTGACCTGTTTAGCCCCCAACATGGCAACTCAACATGGTGCGAGAGCGCGGCCGTCCTCAGGACAATCGGCATCGGCTCAAAGGTTGTTGTATATGAAACACTTGCGAGTATACAGATGGCAGGGTGTACGTCCGGTACTGAGACGTGGCCATTCTTACTGATATAGTGATAGCTCGTACCGATTCGATACAACTGTCTCGAACGCTAAAACAGTAAAAAAGTCGGACTCTCTCATTGTTATGTCTCAGCGTGAGGTGGCCACCGAGGAGACCGATCAGCGAAAGTTAGTTACCGATGATTTCGATGGCAACCAAAAGTGTCGTGCGGCCTGATGATAGGAACTGGCTGGCGGGTTCGTTGGAGACTTCTTCTGGCAAATAATTGAAGGTTACGTACCAATAGTGTGTGGTGATAAAATTGGCTAGTTTTTCTACGGCGTTGGGTTTCGACAGAAGATCTCGGGAAAATTCTCACAAATTCATTTTTTGCTCCCCTTTCCGCACGCCGTCCGAAGGGAGTGAAGCCGAGAGCCAACAGACAACTTCTCATGGAGGTTATGGGATCACGTTGTCTGCCATTCCATTCGGTAAACCGGGGAAGTGCGGGGAGAGCTGGTGGCTGGAAAGGTCTCCATACGTTGGATGAGGGTTTGCGAAGGGAAGAAGGTCAACGAGAGATGTGGATACAGAGGGCCCGTCGCGCTGGATGGGTGTTGCGATTTTGAATGATCTAGTCGGATGTGTGGATGCGATCTTCTTTATCGTTGAAGGGCATGTACTTGGGTCTGCTGCTGGTCTTGTAACCCCAGCGTCTCAACTTCTTTCGACACCTACACACACTGTTAGACTCCCAACTTCCGAAAAGAAGACACGAACAAGTCACGAACCGATCCACGACCAATCGGCGCATTTCTTTCTCCATTCACTGCAGGTAGGTGGTAAACTGGACGCCTTTGCCGCTGCTCGTGAGAGATTCGTTGCTACCGCTGCCAGTGACGGGTGTACCGACAGATTTAGCTCGCCTGGGGTAGGAGTAGGGAGCACAGTGACTTGCCAATCCAGGGTACTTAGCTATTTGACCAGGGTAGTGGTGACTACAGGCGAAAAGGTGTGTATCTAGAACTGCTATTAGGTCGTCGTGCCGTTCTGAACCTCGGTAATGGTAGGAGGGGCGCCTCGAGAGGATAGAGTTTGAGGATGGGTGCTGGGGCTGTAGCGGTGGCGGGGTGTGGAGAGGGTTGGTTGCATGGGCGTGAGCGCGCTGACGGAGAAGAAGAATAGGGTAGGAGAGTTGGTCCATGGACGCAGTGTGGTGGCACAGGGCGGTAGGGTGCGTGGTGTGGAAACGTGGGTTTTTGGAGTGTCTGTAGAAAATGGACCATGAGCATCGTTTAAATAAAGGAGTTCAGTACTTTCGGGTTCAAGTGAACTCTTCTCGAGACTGTGTGTTGGATTGATGCGCTGCAGCCGTCGAGACTTGGGGTGCGTCGACGTCTTATGGATGCGAGGGGGAAGCTCGACACCTACGGGTTTCGTCGTGACCTCCTGGGTGGGGACTGGTTGACGAGGGACCCTCTAGAATGTTCGCCAGGATTCAGGACCGCCGTTGCCAAGTCTCCACAGAATCCTGCACATCACGGCCGACAAAGACATCCACCTCTAGTCGTTCAAAACTCTTGGACGGGAGGCAGCCATGGTGGATGTTATGAATCGACAAACGAGAAGAACAAGCTACGGGACATGGCTAGGTGCGTATGCTATATATACTACTCCGAATAGGGATGCCCCTACTCTACTAACTACAGAGACACGGCTACAGAGAGACGCGCCGTACGGGTAGGAGGGCTGGAACGGGTATAGGCGGGAGGTGGAGCGAGAGAGGAGGCGAGAGAGAGGATCCTCACAGTAGACGTCTTGAACGTCGAGCTTCAATTTGAAGACGTGTTAGTGGCACGTGACCTTCCCCGACGTCCGAGTTTCTCCCAGAGTGACGTCTCTCTCGCAACCGCAAACTAGCAACATAGAAGCTGTCTTCTACCCAGTAGGTCTTGATTCTATTCCAGCCTGTTCTTCGTCTCTCAGATTTTTGCTTTCTATGCGCAAAACAGGTGCGGATCGTGCTCGATCTTCCGCCAGCACGACTCGGATGACTCTACACACACCACAGACATTCAACCTGTAGAATTCAAGGCCTTGCCGCCCACAGTGTAAGACTTGGAATCATCATTCCCACCCACCAACTACCCTCAAATCTGGTTCACAATGACCGGTCCGTTTGAGGTGAGGTCAAACGACGCGACGTTGAGTACTTAACTTCTTCCGAAGTTTTTCGAACTCCATCTGGCCTGGGGACTTGATATGTGTTTCGTCCAATGATAGCACTGTGATGGTTCGATCGCGAAGACCAAAAGGAGCAGTGCCTTGGAGAGATGTTGAAGTCCGGGTTTCCTTACTCTCAGAGCCGCGCACACACACCGCTGGATGCGGAAGGAAGATACAGCCCCTACCCCGCGAAGAGTTACGGTGGCACGCCAGCATGATTTTACCTGAAAAAACGACTCATGCCGTGATTCGCGTCGCTGCCTCCCAATAAACGATTATTTATTTCCATTTCTTGCAGCTCTGTACAGAACAACCCCTTGACTCCAGACAGCCTATCCTAGCCCATTTAAAGGTTGTTAGGCTGGGAAAGGCCCTTCACTCAGAACTATTTTTTCTGTCCAAACCAACTTGAAGATCGCTTGGGTTTGCCAGTAGGAGGGAGTGAGGCCTGGTTTTGACTTCCGGAACTTGCAGATTTAGAGGTTGGAGCGACCAAGAATCACGTGTAGAGGCTACTTACCTGGTCGGTGCGGATGCTTGATTCAAATAACATTTTCCTGGCACCAAGATTACCCTTAAATCTTTCAAGCGGCATCGCGACTCGATTGGCGAGTTCTTATTCCCCAAATCGGGCTGAAAGGCAGTGGCTCCCTTGATGGCGGCGCATGCAGCGCCTGAAGAAAGAGGGTATGAGGTACCCTTTGGGCAAGGACTGGGACGATAGGTTAGAGATATGAGGAATCGTGCATAGAGGGTACTCACCCCCAATTTGGATCAGCCCGAGAAACAAGCGTTGGAATTGCAAAAATCGGTGTGGCCGAAAGGGCGAAGATGGATAGTAGGATGAGGCGCATGTGTAATGAACTCAGTGAGACCAGCTCGCTGAGTGTCATCGTCCCACAGCGTCCCACCTTTCTTTTTATGTTCTGGAGCTACCGGTGACATGTTTAGCCTCCAACATGGCAACCCAACGGGTCATCATGCATCTGCATCAACTCCGACGGGGTCGTACATGAAACAGTTGCTGCTTGTTAAGCCCGATGAGTATCTCGGAGTGGATGTTGTCTACTCTTCGGTACTGAGATGCTAACCTGTGGCTCGCTGGGTTCATAGCGTCGATCCGACTCGATGGAACATTCAAGCCATGGAAGGACAAAAAATTTCACGTTGTAGTAACCCAGTCGATGGTGTGATGTGGCCAACGAGAAGACCGATTCCTGTAGCGAGCCGGATTCGGACCAGATTTCGATAAAGGAAACCTCAGCAGTCGGTCACAACTGATCATCCTGACATTGCAGACGCGGATCGGTTCGACAGCTAGTGACGACAGTACTGTATATCAAAGTTGTTGCCAGCAACTACTCCTCACTGATGCCTTGGATGGGTTGCGTAGCATCCTAGTAGTCCTGACCACCAGAATATCTTCGGATCCCGGCTCAAACCGAAGGAAAGAAAAGCATAGCGACGAAAGGCCCATAATCATAAAACAAGCCTGTACGTACGTAGTTCATAGCATGCGCAGCAGTAGAATTGTTATACGTATCGTAAAAAAGCGTGCATGACGTCGAGGGATAATAAAAAAAGAAATTCAACGGGGACTTCTAGGAACCAAGGAGTCATTCGGTTCCAGCGACGCCTTGGTGTATACAGGAGTGGCGATGACGAGACAAAATGTGTTGGACCTTAAATTCACAAAATCAAACATGCCGACGCCAACTGGAAGACTTGCAAGGCAGTGAAGCTAGGCCATGGGCCGTCAAAGCCTTGGGCCGAGCCGAACCCAGGGCTCCAGCGTAGACTCAGCGCTGAAAAGCAATACTGACAGCAGGTGTCACCCTGGAATGCAATTGATGGAGGGTGACGTGGTGATTCATCACTGTTCTCGATAATGACAGCTTGGGGTTGGAGGGTGCGCGACGTGGGGGTGCGCAAATGGGATTACAAACGACAGGCATGGAAGGGGTCAGAAACGGGGATGAGTCGGGTGGTAGGAATGGAAGCTTCAAAGACAGCCGTGGGACTCCGATTGTCAGCCTATTTGGCGGTTTTCGAGCGGTCCACGCGTGATAAAATTGAGACACGGCACTCAAGAGAGCATCGATCATGCCGCACTAGAGGATCTGTGAAATTGTGAGTCTCTACCTTGAATGATCCAATGACCGAAGCTGGATGCGCCGTCTGATACAGATATTCTTTCCAAGAATGAGACAAACCTCGTACGCCGTTCTGACGCAGAGAGGACAGCGCGTGTCGTCTCCTTATATACGCCATCCATATCGCTAATAGTAACGATAATGTGGTTGTTGCAAAACTCCGCGACTTCCGCAAGATAGAACCTCCTGTGGGACGAGCGTCACGTGCCGACATGAAGTCTCCCTACCATGGGTTTCTACGCATCGGGGCGAAAGAACTTCAAATGGGGTCTAATGAGGACTACGTGGCTGGCATACTCCTTGGTACCTCATCCTCTCTATATAACTGAGAAGTTGTATGCTGCAGTCTGGTGAAATATTGCAGCAAAAATATGACATCGTATACAGAAATCGGATTGCAAGCTATCGTTGCCGTGGCGAGCACGACAGGCCTTCCAGACGGCGTTATCTGCCCAACGGTGATGTTAGGCCAAAACCTCTCCTAAGTCAAGATACACCGTTTGGTGAAAATTTTCCCTCATCTTGCCTCGTCGCCGCGTTCCGGCCACAACTCACTTCATCGAGACAGATCGATTCCCAATTCAAATGTCGGTTAAGCGCGAGAAGGGGTTTCGGGCATCCGGAGTTATTATTTCTCCTCCAGTTCCTATCTTCTGTGGCTCATACTATACCGGTATTTTTTGCAGACGCGCGACCAAGCCTTTACATACAGTACAGCTGTCAGCCGTGAATCAGTGATTGTGTTGGCGTCGGATTTTTGCGCACGAGACCGATGCCATCAACTTTGCTCCTTTCATAGCCACTTCATCGCTTGCAGTCGCTTGCGCACCTTCGATTCCAAGCTCAGGATACTCGCAATCATGAAATTAACCGTCTTCAAGAAGCTCTTCAGACCATCGACGTTAAACATCTCTAGATCTTCGATCACCGATGTTGCTGGCGACTCTCACACTCACCACGGCGATACTACTATATACAACAAGATCTCACTCCGCCCATCCCACACAGGTAATCAACAGATCGTATTCCTCAAGTATAACACTTATCATGAAAAGCAGCCTTTCCCTGGCCAACAATCTCGGACCGTGTTTCAATGGGTGCCGCTTACGACTCCGAGGAGCGCGACCCCGCTCCTCGATGTCTTGTTGGAACGCGGAGGGAAGTATTGGAGAAGATCGAAACGTGGGTCAGGGCTGGTAGTGGAGGTACGAGTGTCCTCTGGCTTCACGGTCCCGCAGGTGCAGGAAAATCCGCGATCGCGCAGACCGTGGCGGAGACCCGTGCTGGACACAATCAGCTCGCGGCGACCTTTTTCTTTGCTCGTACCGTTGCCGGTCGCAATTCCATCAGATATCTCTTTCCGACCATTGCAGCTCAGATCGCCCTTTCAGCTCCAGAAAAACGCCAGAGGCTTGATGGCACCCTGAACTGTGACCCATGGATCGCTGAGCGTGCCTCGGGCTCTGTCGATTTAGTGGCTTCGTTGTTTAAGAAGCCCTCTGTTCTGGTCCCCTCTTCACCATTTCTCGTCATCATCGACGGTCTGGACGAGTGCCAGGGACATGACGACCAACGTCGGATCCTAACACAGGTGTATCACATGGTCAACACCCACCATCTCCCACTCCGTTTCTTGATCGTGAGCCGTCCTGAGTCCCATCTTCTCGAAGCGTTTGAGGACCCAGCACTGGCCAACATCACTGAAATGCTATCTCTTTATGGCGATTTTCAGGCAAATAGTAACGATGTCTCCACGTATCTTCGGAGCGAGTTTTCGAGGATATACCACTCCAAGCAGCACAGAGATATCATGGAGTTTGTCCCCGGACCTTGGCCTTGCGACGACACCGTCAATACACTCATAACAAAGTCCGGAGGTTACTTCATCTATCCCTCCACGGTCATCAGATTCATCGATGAAGAAGGCTTTTCACCAACAGATCGACTCTCCCTGGTTCTTGACAGTTCCGAATTATCCATTTCCCCCTCGGATTCGGTTCCCTTCGCCGAACTCGATCGGCTATATTCACAGATTCTATCATCATACCCGACATCCCAGCTTCACAAACTGAAGCAAATCTTGGGACATGTCGTATTTCCTTTTGTTAACAGCCGCCTCACGCTAGACACAGACATCATTGCGCCGGCTGATATCGAAGCATTGCTCTGTCTGCCACGCGGGCAGGTGAAGCTGATGTTACGAGGGATGCGATCCCTCGTTTCATTCTTGGAATCTCCCCTGGGAGTTGGACTTCATCTATACCATGCATCCTTCGGGGACTTTCTCCACGATAAGGCCCGTTCAAAAAGTTATCATGTGGACTCTGAAGAATGGATGTACACAGCCTTCTGCGACGGTTTCTCCTTGGGATGCCATATTTTGGGATGCTCCGTCAATGCCGGCATCGATTCCGCCTCAGGGCACCCGAAAGGTCTGTTTGTCGCCGTCACATCTATTCATAAGAGTAGGAGGGAGTGACAATTTTGCCTCTAGGAAGTGACACTCGGGCCATATACACAAAAATTGAACGCCTGTCTAATTTGATCACACGATGCTTCAATTACAACTCCAGACTCGGAAAGGATCTGCTCATCGACGTTGTACGCGAAAGCATAGAGAAGGGCATCTGGTATCCATGCTTAAATGACTTGGACAATTGGTCGGACTGGGAAAGGTTCGCGGCACTAGAACTATTGGTCACGGTAATCGGCCCTCAGGATGACGTATTGGACATTCCTCCTTCCGAAATTGACGCAGCTGAGACGCCAACTCCACAGGTCGAAAAGCTCACTCAGGCAACCCAAGACTTTGTCGTGCGGCTGACGACGATTTGTGATTCCGTCTTACATGCTTACCTCTTAAAGATTGCAGACACCTCAGAAAAACGGCATTACCTGCACCTTTCATGCACCGCAGCTGACTGCCTGTCATACGAGGATCTAGTTATAGTCCTCAATGAACTACACAAATTTAAAATCTTCGAACTTCGCCCCGCTGATTTTTTACCATACGACCTCCACGCCCTTCTCGCTATAGTGGGACATCCGTCCGTTCTGTCTTGCTATCTCAGGACCTTTAAATCAGATC
>Ga0307516_10000627_pt1 | contig 47636 bp, 71 predicted proteins | sample 19_EM_MG_FD_203310 | JGI IMG/M metagenome (GOLD analysis project Ga0307516, IMG submission 203310) | Populus trichocarpa ectomycorrhiza microbial communities from riparian zone in the Pacific Northwest, United States - 19_EM | ecosystem: Host-associated > Plants > Roots > Unclassified | place... | reverse complement strand
CGCCCCGCCCGCCCCGGCCCCCCGCCCCGCCCCCCCCCCCGCCCCCCCCCCCCCCCCCGCCCGGCCCCCCCCCCCCCCCCCCCCCCCCCCCCCCCCCCCCCCCCCCCCCCCCCGTAGACAGTACGCCTGCGGGGAAAGCGCGTGATTCGCCGTGATCCGCCCCCCCCCCCTTCGTGTGCCGCGAACGGAAAAAACAAACGGAAAAATTGGCTGGCTGGCTGCCCTCCGTGTCCCCAGTTTTTTTGGAGTTGGGGCGGTGGTGATGGTGGTTCATTGATCGCACGCGACACTGTCGGACCATGGCGGTTTATGTTACCCGTTCACCGTCCGCCCCCCCCCCCGACCTCAGGCGGCACGCGGTAAATCCCCCCTGCCCTGTCCCCTCTCCGAGAGACGTAGGAAAAGACAGAAAGAAGACAAAGAAACGACGGAATTGTAGTTGGCACGATCCATCAAGGCCACGGCCGAGTGATAGCACGTGAAGCGACGTTCCCACAAAAATAATAATAACGGCGAATCCCTAAATTACCGCCGTTCTTGACCTGTTTTGTTTGAGCTGCCACAGCCACCGCTCGTTTGGAATGCGACCTGGAATTTAGTGTCCGCAACTTCCTACACCCAACACGACACAACACTTGACCCGCGCTCCAGTGGAAACACCCTGCGCACGCAACTTTACCACGTCCAACCATGGAAATCCGCAACCGCGCCGATGCCACGGAGCCGGCGAGATGGTGATTTGAAGGCATTGAAACTCATGCGGCCATCGATTGGGTGACCAGCGCTCGAGCCATCACGCAAGTTAAGTAGTGATCTCGACATCGATCGTTATCCAGCTGCCAACAGCGCGTCATCGCGAAGTGTGCGGAGGACCTGCAATGGGGCTACGAGACCGCGCACTTCTCTGTGGAAATGCCTTAGCGCTGCAGCCATTGTCGACGGGCACTACTATGTACTGGTGTGTCGTTCGCCGAGAGATTGCCACCCCGGTGTGGTTTTTGGATTTGGTGCCTGTGCCCCAGATTTTTTTATTTTTTTTTGAGGACACGATTGCGTAAGTCGCAAGAGAGGGTGACTGATCTTTTGTCCTGCAGGTTCTTTCCTTTTCTCTCGTTTCTATACACCGTACAGTACAGTACAGTACAACGAAGCTCCAGCACCAATTCGCCCGGTGTCTCCTGATCTCGCACAACATCAACCAAACAGACAACGCCGATTCGGACTACGGTTACTCAGCCTGCCGCAGGGTGGCCAGGCTAGGGAGGTCGTCGGCGCCCAAACAGCGATCGGACGGAGACTCACGGTTGTCCTCGCATTCATACATGGGCAGGACGGAGAGCACAGTTTTGCTGGGGGACCCAGAGACCCTCGACGCGGAACTGCTGCAGGAGGAGGAGGCCGAGGCAGAGAAAGACACGGCCCGGACTCACCTTGTTCACGGGTGGACCACGACTGGGCGGTGGAGCCGCCGGCTGCGCGGTTGGTGTGGAAGAACGGCCAATCCTGGGCGGGCATCAAAACTCACATCGGCTGCTGCCAGGAGGCCCACGACGCGGAGCGCGCCACCCCCGCCAGGGCGCTGGAGACCGCTTCGAGAAGACAGGCGGCTCCGGAACGAGTCGCGATCTTCGCCGGCGCGCAGGCGGCCGTCAGACAGATGGCCTCGGAGGAGCCTGTCCCCGGCCAGATGTACGCACTCCAGGCAAGGAAGCACATCGCAGTGCTGCGGAGGAGAAAAAGGTTCCATACATATACCATGAAAGGACAGGGTTAAGGTTTAATATCTAATCTATACCATGAATAGCACCGACGGGGGACAAGTTCCACCACACAATTCTTCATCACCACTTTTCTTGTGGAGTGCGGGCATAAAATTAAATTAATAGGGAGAGCGGGCATAAGTTTGGGCGCAAAACCAATTGTTGTTGCCCGCTCCATGATAGTGGGGGAAACGAATTGCAAATGGAGATGTCAAGAGATGTCTAATGACAAGCTCTTACATGTATTTTTTCTCTCTTTCCCTTTGGGTGTGTACATATGGCTGGGGCACGTGAAGCATGCTCATTGCACATCACTCGGGGTTTCGAGTGACTAATGTAGAATTCACCCTTCAAGGCCATAACTACTGTAGAGAAAAGGTGATTTGGACGTTGGAATCGGTCCCCAAGATATCGATATACCTATTGTGAAAGTTTCAGCTGAATTCTGACTCCCTTGCCTTGTCAACAGTTTGATATTCAGAATTCTGGTTAGTTTTCGCGACCCGAGTCCGGCGCCAACCGCAGCAGCCTCCGACTCTGACTACGGGCTTGCCTAAAAACACGCTCTCATATACCGCAGGTATTTACATCTTTCATCCTACAATTCCCGATCCATCACTGCTTTCAGTATTTGTTCGCTAGGTATTCCTTTAAGGTGATTGTTCCGTCATTCAAAGATTTTTAGCTGCATAGATAGCCAACCCAACCCATTGACTTGCTGTCCTTGAGACTTGCTGACAAGTCGCTGAAGACAATTGACAAGTCACTCGAAACGAATGGCTCTTCGGTTTTGTTTTTGTATGTGTTTTCATTTAGAAGTGCACCTATTTTCTGCTTCTATCCCATTCTCCTGCGGTGCCGCGAAACCTGGTGCGGCGATACCGTAGCTCCCTTACCTCTAAGCCGTCACCTATTTTTCCGGTGGCGCGCAACATCACATCCTCCTCGCGACACCGTGACACCTATCACCGCAGCCCGCGATACTGCAGCATCTACATTCTACCTATAAATTCATACCCGCTCTTCGTATTGGCTCTGCGACCCTGCTAATCCTTCCCTATTAAATTTATGCCCGCTCTCTCCCTTTGGATCTATACCCACTCTCCCTATTCGTTCTGCACCAGCCCCCCATAGATACTCCCCTTGTTGGTTCTGTGCCTGCACTCCACAACAGAAGCGGTGATGGAGAACTGTGCGGTGAAACTTGTACCCTTGTCGATGGTATTCATGGCATATTAAACCTTACCCCCCCTGTCGTTCATGGTACATGTATGTATACAGAACCTTTCCTCGAGTTTTTTACGGTCTTAATGAGGAGATGGCGTCCAGAAGAGTATGTACCACACTCGTCGACAATTCACTCGTTCGTTCGTCGGCCACATGCACAGATTAAACCTCTTGCACATGCTAGCCCAGCCCCAGTCGGTGATCAGTCAGCCCGGCAGTGTAACGGCGGGGAAGCTTGGTGGATTATTCCAGTGGTACATACATGCATATGATGTACATAAATTCACGCATGTGAGCGAGCCGGCGTTGGACAAATCAGCTTAGTAGCCGATTGGGCGAGATGATAGCAGCTGTGAAATCTACTCGCGGAACATCCAGAGGTGCGATACGCTAGATAGAGATACATACCAGTACATACTAATGTGATATCTAGTTAGTCGTTGAGATAGGTACTGACTACGCACCGCAGTTCCCCCTCGCGATTGGCCGCAGACGAGATGCGGAGGTTACGATGAACAACTTGACGAGCATGAGACGATGCTTGAGATTGCTCAACCGGCGGCGCTCGTGCTACTTATATGGATATTCTCCAATCCGCACTAAACATTGTTACCTCATTTACCCCACTTGCTACCCCGTATATCTATACACTACATAGCCTACAACTCTCTACTTGCTACATACTCTGTAACCTGCCCACACTGCCCACATCCCCACGTTCTCTTTCCGGCACCTTGGCAAATATCAACATACGATCGGCTGAGGCGTGGGGTGTTCAGAGGTGCGGCCCATGCTTTCCTGCCAAGGGCTCGCTCTGTATGTTGGTTGAACCGGCAAAAGAGGAAGGCAGAGAGAGAGAAGCTCCAAGTTGCGTGATGGGGGGGGACGGCCGGGATATGAGCGCGACTCACCCATGACACTGGACTCCATCATCGTCCGGGGGCCGTGACCATCACGACGAGGATGTAGGGCGGTTAGCTGTGCACGTCTGAAGCCCGTGACAGATATAATCCATGATGAAGAGTGCGATGTCCGCCGCTCTACTGTAGTTAACCCTCGGCTGCTGTCATATGCCATTGCGGCTGTCGGTCGGTTGCGGCTGAGGTCGGCTTCGCCGGACGCTGGTCCTCGGCCAGTCCTCCTACATAGGCGCAGACTCGAGGGCTTTCCCTGCTTGTACGAAGCTCTGCTCTCACCATCATCCTCCTCCTCCTCCTCCTCCTCCTCCTCCTCGTTCGCATCTCCCCACGGTCGTGCAAGAAGCAAACGCAAACACAACAACAGCTTTCGATTCTGCGTCCGCCGTCTCCGATCCGTCAGCAGCAGAGCGTCGGCCGGTGAGTTCCGATTTTCGCCCCATCCTGACCCTGCACCAGTGGTAAAGTTGCATTGCATGCAAACATCCAAGGGCTGACTAAAGAGGGGCAAGCACCGCAGCAGAGAGAACATTCGCGACATCGGTGTCAGCAGTCAACATCATCGCCTCGTATTGGGCGGACAAGCGGAAGAGAGTGAGCGGAGCGCGGAATCCAGATATCTAGAGAAACGTGGGAGAAAGAACAAGCAGACGCTGTGCAAGACAGGGAAGTGCCCGTCAGCTTGCCAGCAACGACACGACCGCGCCAGCCAAAAGCAAAATAGACCAAAGTCTACATATTAACCCTGCCACCCACCGCCGCAGCAAAAATGCCACCGCTACTCTCGCGCTCCTCCTCCTCCTCGGCTTCGTCCTCCTCCCTTGCAAAGACCCGCCTCGACTCTATTCGGAACCACCTCTCCCCGCAACTCTCGATGTCTGCCTCTGCTTTCTCCGCTGTACCTCTGGCGCCTGCCGATCCTCTGTTCAGTCTGATCGCAGCACACAAAGCCGACACATTCGACAGGAAGGTCGACTTGGGTGTTGGAGCATACCGCGACGACAATGCGATGCCGTGGGTTCTGCCCGTGGTCAAGAAGGTTCGTCGTTCCATTCCATCCGACTCGCCTCTCGGGGCTGACTGTCCCTGTATTTTAGGCCAAAGCGATCCTCTACAACGACCCGGAGCTCAATCACGAATACCTTCCGATCGCCGGACTTGCTGGTTTCACATCTGCTGCTGCGCGGTTGATATTGGGAGCCGATAGTCCCGCGTTGGCTGAGAAGCGGGTATGTCCTCCCATTGCGGTGGCGCCGAGCGCGGAACCCATCCCCCACTGACCCCGCATTGCAGGTCACCTCTGTCCAAACCATCTCCGGCACCGGAGCGCTGCGTACCGGCGGCCGCTTCCTCGCCAAGTTCTACTCGCGGCCCCAGAACCAACCCGTCTACCTCTCGAACCCGACGTGGGCCAACCACAAGCAGATCCTCGAGAACCTCTCTCTCCCAGTCACACAGTACCCATACTACCTCCCCGCCACCCGCGGTCTCGACTTCGACGGTCTCACGGACGCGCTCAAGAGCGCCCCCGCGGGCAGCATCATCCTGTTGCACGCGTGCGCACACAATCCGACCGGCGTCGACCCGACCCGCGAGCAATGGAAGGAAATCGCCGTGATCATGAAGGAGCACCGGCTCTTCCCGTGGTTCGACTGCGCCTACCAAGGGTTCGCCTCCGGCAGCCTTGACAACGACGCTTGGGCGGTGCGCTACTTCGTCGAGCAGGGCTTTGAGTTGTGCATCGCGCAGTCGTTTTCCAAGAACCTGGGCCTCTACGGCGAGCGCGCTGGCGTCTTCCATTTCGTGTCGTCGCCGTCGGGCGACGCCGTCGACGTGGCGAAGCGGGTCGCCAGCCAGGTCACAATCATCCAGCGCAGCGAGATCTCGAACCCCCCCTCCTACGGCGCTCGCATCGCCGACGCTGTGCTGAACGACCCCGCACTGTTCAAGGAGTGGACCGAGAACCTCGAGAAGATGGCCGGCCGGATCATCGACATGCGCGAGGCGCTGGTGGCGAAGCTGAAGGAGCTCGGCACGCCCGGCGATTGGAGTCACGTCACGAAGCAGATCGGCATGTTCAGCTTCACGGGCCTCACCGAGAAGCACGTCGCCGTCCTCAAGGACGAGTTCCACATCTACATGGCCAAGAACGGTCGGATATCGATGGTGAGTATTATTTCCCCCCGTCGAATCGAGAGAATACTAAATTCTAAATTCGTTTCCTCCCATCAGGCTGGCCTCAACTCTCACAACATCGACTACGTCGCTGCCGCTATCGACAAGGTCGTCAAGCAGTATCCCGAGTAGCAGTAGTAGCCCCATAGAATCGAGCAGCGACAGAATTCCGTCCTGCTTTGGCTTTCCGCGGGGGTGGGCGTGGGGGACGGTTTGGATTACGGTGTTTACTGGGGGTTCTTTCTTTTCTTTGCCTTGCGTTTTCACGTACTCTCAGGCGAGTCTTTTTTCTTTCTTTCTTGCTTTGAGTGTTTTCCAGCACACGGGATTAGGGATTGTGGACACTGGATACCATATCTGCAGAAGAAGTAATTCTGCAGGACCCGATTTAACGATGTGATATCGTTTGAAACTTCCCCCGCCGCCGCCGGGCATATGCACGCCGAATATTATCCAGTTCACACAGATATGGGTGAGGGACAATGTACCATTTGAGCAACGAGAGGTTGCGAAGTACGTAAGAGCGGAGACGGGACAGGGGCTGTTGAGGTGGGGGGGATTCCTCCTCTGCCCCTCTGCGATCGATTGAGGCTGTTGATCGGGGTGTGGGACCTTTTTCTTGTTTGATTTGTTTTTTGCTTTGTTTTTTCCCGGAGTCGAACTTGCCAGTTATGTAAGAAGTCAAACCATGTTCTTTTTCCGGCGCGCCAAGATGCCACTAGCGCACTAGTGTACTCTAGGATACATAAGAAGTAGATATGCACTGCGAGCCCATGCATCTTCGCCGCGCTCTGATTATTGACTTAAAGTAAGGCCAAAATATGAGGGAGAATCCAGCCGTGGGCTCGGTACATAGGTAAGGTGTGCGCGTGGGGGGCCGCCCAGCCGCCCACATAGGTAGATTTATTGCACAAGTAGAGTACAATATCTCTCCCCCTACTGAGCATTGCAGCTGAATCCCCCTGAGCGACGGGAGGTGGAAACTGGCTGAGCAACCATGGATTCTGTTATCTACATAACGCGACGAAGATGCCTGCACTCCTGTGCAAATGTAACTATCCTAGAGTACACTAGTGCGCCAGTGGAATCTTGGCGCCATGAAAAAAGAATATGGTTCCACTCCCCGCATTGTCCACTCCATCGAAAAAGGCCCTGGCATAACTAGCCCGGCAATTCCCGCACCGCGACATGGATTCCGGAATACGTAGACACCCGAGTGACACCTGATGGAGCAGATAGTACGTACTCGCCTACTAGTAGTTCTCGTTGACCAGAGCAGAGCACAGCGCGAGATACAGAGCAACCTCAACACTGCGTATCGCCATCCGCCCATTCACGACATCGCTCCGATCCAACTCCCTCCGTACAACGATGAGGCCGATCCGGCGCGGCGCGGCGCGGCTGCGGGTGCTCTCGCTGTCGGCGCTTGCGGTGGTGTTTATATTCTACACGTTGCTTCCGGATGGCGCGTTCCGGTCCGGGACGGGGACGGGCGTGCAGGTGCAGTATCCGTTCAAGCGCAAGGGCGTGGTCGCCGGCGACCCCGACAAAGCCGCCGCCGTTAAGGCGGCGATGAATCGCACGTTCTGGACGTACCGCGCCGCCGCGTGGGGCAGCGACGAGGTCCGCCCGATCACCGGTGGCAACCGGACCACGCGGAATAACTGGGCTGCTACCGTCGTCGACACCCTCACCACGACGCTGATGGTGGGGCTCGAGGAGGAGTTCCTGCTCGTACGCGGCCTGCCTTCTGTCGCGGGAATCGGGGAGGCAGTGAGGGGGAAGGGGGGGCTGACGGCGTGCGCGGATAGGAGTTGGATTTTACCATCCACAGTCTGGATTTCTCGCGCGCCAGTGACCTGGTAGACCCGTTCGAGACCACGATCCGCTACCTCGGCGCGATGGTGTCGACCGTCGACCTGCTCGACGCCGGCTTCACGACCCTCTCGCGTCCCGTCCCCAAGGAGGCGCGCGACGCGCTGCTCCGGCAGGCGCTGCACCTCGCCGATATGCTCGCGCCCGGTTTCGATAGTCCCACGGGCATGATGTGGCCCCGCATCAACTTTACGAGCGCGAAGGGCTGCAGGGAGAAGCTCGACGAGAGGCCGTATCCGGATTACGACCATGCTACGATAGGCCCTGCGAGGGCGGGCAGCAATTGGCTCGAGAATATGGCGTTGAGCAGGCTCAGTGGCCTGCCGCAGTACGGCGTCAACGCCACGAGGGCTTGGAGGTGCGTTGTCTTCGACCAGGCATGACGGGTCACTCGGCTAATCGTTTCGCTGGCAGTCCGTTAGTGTACAGCAAGTAAGCACTTGCGGTTGGGAGGTTGTGTAAAGCAAGGACTGACGGACCGCAGGTGGGTAGAGGAGTGGCCGGGCATGGTTGAGTATGCCCCTATGTACACTCAAGACACCAGGCTTCGGCTGACTGGACATAGTGGCCCGTGGGACATAATGACTGGTGTACCCTACGACAACCACCGCAGCTGGGGCGCTGGCCATGACTCGTAGGTTGTCCCCTCCCACCCCGCACCACCACTAATCGATCCTGTCAAAGTTACTACGAATACCTGATCAAAGCGCACGTGATGATCCCGTCCGACCCGCACTCGCACAAATACCGGGACCGCTGGCTCGCAGCGGTCGACAGCACGACAAAGCATCTGATCCAGACATCGCACGACTCGGGCGACGCGGAGCCGCATTACTTCCTGCACCAGTACCACAACGGCTGGTTGATCAACCAGATGGGCCACCTCGCGTGCTTTGCGGGCGGGAACTGGATGCTGGGCGGCGCGTACCTGCGGAATCCGTCGATCATGAACATGGGCGCCGAGCTCGTCAAGACGTGTCGCGACACGTACGCGAAGACGGCCACGGGCATCGGTCCAGAGAACTGGCGCTGGTACCCGATGGACACCGAGCCCGTGCATGAGCCGAACACGGAGGAGCAATGGCGGCAGGCCCGGAAGTGGGGGTGGTGGGCCACCGACGCCCGCTACATGCTGCGCCCGGAGACCGTCGAGAGCTACTTCTACGCGTACAGGATCACAGGAGACAAGATGTACCAAGCCTGGGCCTGGGACGCATTTCAAGCCTACATGAAGGCCACCAAAGCGGACCACGGCTACGCCGAGGTCCAGGACGTCACGCTGCCCGCGGGCGCGAACAACCAGAAGGACCAAGCGGAGAGCTTCTGGGGTGGTTCGTGGTCTCCTCCGTCCCACTGTGTATCGGACTGACGATGACGGCGGAAACAGCGGAAACTTTGAAATACCTGTATCTCATCTTTTGCGACGACGATGTGGCAAGTCTGGACGAGTGGGTGTTTAGCACCGAAGCGCATCCGTTCAGGATCCAGAAGCGGAGCGGTGCCGGTGCCGTTGGTATGGTGTAGACATCGGTGGGTGGATTGTGGAATGGCCATTTTCTCTTGTGTTGATACACGGGCAAGCTTGGATTTACATACATTACAATACAATACACAGAATTGGGGGCTAGGCTGGACAACTTCACCGCCCCCCATTGATCGATAGCAGTAGAAGTCGGGAAGTATGTATATGTATTTACTGGACCATTCAGATGTCTACTTTCGGGTCGAAGCTGTGGTGGAAGGGCGACCAGACCTGGGCCACCATCGGTCAGGCAAATGAGTTGCAGCTTCTGGTCAATCAAGCGCGCGTGACCACAGGCTGCTTTCGGACAACCAATCAGGCCAGCGGCAGCCCAGCTGGAGAACAGACGGCGACGGTTAGGATTACGGTTGCTCAGCCTGCCAGTGGGCGACCAGGCTAGGGAGATCGTTGGTGCCCCAACAGCAGGCGGACGAAGAGTCGCGAATGCCCTCGCATACGTGGGCGGGGGCGGAGAGCACAGTTTGCTAGAGGAGCCGGAGATACTCGACGCCGAACTGCTGCAGGAGGGGGGGCCGAAGCCAATGCCGAAGCAGAGAAGTCACGGCCTGGACTCACTATGTTCACGGATGGGTCACGACTGGACGGTGGGGTCGCCGGCTATGCGGTGGTGTGGGAGGACGGCCAATCCTGGGTGGGCATCAAAACTCACATGGGCTACAACTAGGAGGCCTACGATGGAATCAGCTTCACGAAGACAGACGACTCCGGAGCGGGTCACGATCTTCACAGACGCCCAAGCCGCCATCAGACGGATGGCATTGGAGGAACCTGGCCCCGGCCAGATGTATGCACTCCAGGCAAGGAAGCACATCGCTGTGCTGCGGAGGGCTAGGCTGGACATTACCATCGAGATTTGGTGGTGCCTGGCACACAAGGGCGCCCCAGGAAATGAGAAGGCCGATGAATAGGCCAAGCTCGTGGAGGAGGAGCCAGATGCCCGCTGGGTAGAATGGCAAGGATACTCGGACCGGGTGAGACCGCGAGGCTCCCCAGGTCCTCCGCACACCTCAAGCGGGAGGTCCCGGAGAAGGAGTGGGCAGAAGCCCGGTGGTGGGCTGGAGGCCGGACCTCCAGGCAGAAGTACAGGATGACGAACAAGCAGAAGCCAGACGGCGTGGTTGCCGGTAGCTCCAAGAGGCTCGCCTCGAGGTTTTACCAGATGAAGACAGGACACTGCCTCACCGGGCATTACCTCCACTGGACGAAGAGCCGCCCCACTGCCCACTGCTGGTAATGCCGGTGCCAGACACTGACTCGGGATCACCTCTTAAGGTGTGCCCCGAGTGGAAGCCCCAGCAGACGATCCTGTTGGCAGAGGTGCTTAAGGAAAGTAGGATGAGGAAGAGCTGGTGGAGGATCCGGGACCTCCTTGCCGATGGGAGATGCAGCCAGGCAGTACTAGACTTCCTCTCCACTACGGATGTTGGGAGACTGGTCCCGGTTGAAGAAGATGCGGGGAGCGAGGTGTCTGAGTGGGAGCTCCGGGAGCGGGAAGAGGAGAGGAGGTTGGAGGCGGAGGAGTTGGGCGCTGGAGGGGAGGAACCGCTTTTCCTCCCGACGCCCTCCCTCATGGCGTCTGCGGAAGAGGAGTAGGAGACGGATCTCGGTTTCCTTTTGTTCTCTCCTTTGTTTCTCCTTTGTCATTCCCTTTGTGACTTCTTTTCCTTGGTGCGTATTCCATTCTCTTGGGACAGGCCTGGGCGAAGGGCAAAGGGGAGCTGGATAAAAAGTGCGCCGCCATAGTCTAGCAAGGTTGTATGTCTGCGAGTAGATACATATGAATAAACAAAAAATAATTCAGATGTCTATCTATGCTGCACTCGTGCACTAAACCGGTTTGGTGCATGCGGCTCAACGACAATCCGACATTTCCCTCCACCGCAGCTCCAACCGAACCCGCCACTACCACCATCACCAACATCACCACCCCGCTCGCACCCAACGCACTCACCCAACCGATCCAATTCCAATTTCCCAAATGGTCCAGTACTTCAACATCGCCGGCCGCCGCGTCGGCTCGCATATCGTCCGTGCTCCCTCGCCCCCTCCTTCCATGTACCTCCGCTTCCCGGCTAACAGCCAGAAAAGCTAGCGATGGCAACCCTCGGCGCGACCGGCGCGATCGCATACGTCGGCCTGGGCGGAAGCAGCAAAGACGCCAACAAGGCCACGCCGCCGATCCGCGCCGACAGCGGCGAAGAGGAAAAGTTTATCCGGTGCGACTTTCTCATGTGTGGGAGGGGGGGATGAAGATGGTGGGAGGGGGGCTAACTGGGCGTAGGGAGTTCCTTGCCAGTGCTGAGAAGGAGGAGGCGAAGGCTAAGCATTAGACTTGAAAAAAAGATGGAACGGGTGCGATGGGAAGGATTGTAGATTATGTGCTCTGATCAATGACTGGTTGGATGGATGGATGGAGCGTGGTGTTCCCCCAGTGCTGAGATTCGTGGGAAATGAATGGATGGCTGTGGTGGAACGCATATACACAGCAATGGGTGGATGGATGGGATCACTCTGCTGCGATCCCAATGGCCAATTGCACTCCTGCTGTGACGTCCGGCACAACTCGCACAGATATGGCAGCAGTAGCCTCTGGAGCCGATATTCTCACGGGAACACATGATGCACTGAAAACGAAAAGGAAACAAATTACACACATATGTAGTTATCCCCGCGAGCCAATGTGATCCAAAGTGAAAAGAATATGGAACAAAAGTCAAAAAAAGACCTATTTCCCGCACCCTCCCCCAGCCATCACTATTCAAATAGGCCCTCGATGGCTTGGTAGTTGATCTTTTTGCTATACGTCCTCCGCTTGAGCATGGCCTTGGCGGACTCGGCCGGCGAAGCGGCGAGATCCGGCGCACTCGAGTCGCGAGGCTTGTTCTTCTTTCTCTTGCGCTGGCTCTTGACGATCCCCATCTTCGCGTCGGCGAGGGCCTTGAGCCGCTTCATCTCCTGCTCGCGGATCCAGTCCTTGTTGTGCTCCGTCCAGATCGCGGCTTTCGTGTCCGCTTCGTGGTCGTTCAGGAGGGCATAGTTGACCTCCCAATCGTCATCGACGTCCGCGAGGTTTTCAGGATCGTCCGAGACGACGTTTTTGGGGAGCGCTGCGAGCGTAGCTTCATGGGCAAGGCGGAGTTCCTCGACGATTGCTGCGGAGTCGGAGTTGTTGACGAGTCCGGCGATTTCGGCCTCGATGGTCGACATGATAATGTTGTTGCTCTGATCATCGGGCATGTAGATGCTCGAGTCTTTCTGGTGTTTCGACCCGCCTTGGATGGTCACGGGGGTGGTAGGCGGTGGGCTTGTGTCTCCGACAAGGGCGGGATCGATCGGGATGTTGGGGATCGCGAAGCCGTCCCCATCTCTCCTGAGTTCCTGGCTCTCTCCAGTCTTGGCCTTCTTCGCCACGCCAGCTTCGACGGTCTCCTCCTCGGTGTCACTGTCGACGACTTCGCCATCGTCGTTCACGGTTCGCACCCTCTTGCGCTTCTTCACCTTCGGGCCGTAGCTGGGCGGGTCGTGCTCCTGTTCGAGCCAGATACTCCTGAACTCCTCCACAGTCAAGTCCCCACTGCGAGTCTCCTTGAACTCCTGCAGGCGCTTGTGGATGGTCAGGTCTGCAACCTTGACCACGTAGACAACTTCCTTGATGCTCCGTCGGAAGTTGTTCATCCTCGCCGCAAGAATCAATGCCGCGCCGCAGATACCCGAAGGCCGGCGGCCCTGCACGATCCAATCTCTATTCATACGCTTGATTAGCCTCAGGGCGTCCTGGGCGACCTTGTACTGGTCGTTTCCGAACTCGAGCATCTTCGCGAAACGGTGGATATATATGGTGGGGTCTATATGGGGGAGCTTCAGGTTCAGCGCGCGCAGAAGCTTGAGATACGTCTGGCCGAGGGCAAAGACGTTGACATGGAGGAGGTCCGAGAAGTCGATCAACATGTGCGACGATTTTTCCATGCGACAGGCGATGTAGAGACAACTGGTGATAACCAATTTGGCCTTGCGGCCCTTCGTAAAGTTGTGAGTGAGCGCGAGGGTATAATTGCGCTGCGCGATCTCGGCATAATGGTCCGGACACGAGAGGACAGCGGCAATGTTGTTGATTTTTCGGCGAGCTGTAAAGATGCGCGCATGTTAGTCAATGAGTCAAGAAAAAAAAAAGGTGGGGGGGGGGAGCAAGGAAAAGAAGTCGTACCTTCAGCGATCGTGTGCTCACGACTCTCGATACTGGTGCCGCTGCGATACCTTCCACCAGTAGAGGCATGGGTTTGACCCGCGCCGACACGACTTCCCTGGACAGTCGCTGCACCGGCGCTGTTCTCGCCGAAAGTAATCTCCGAAACGATATGCGATTCGTTGACGACGGTACCGCAGCCAGTGCACACCACCAGACCGGAGGAATCATCGAAGTCGGCGGGATTCGAACAGCCACAGTTCGGACAAGTGTTGGACATCTTGACGACTCGGTTACGGGTGCAAGGTAAGGGTCGTGGAGTTTGTAAGTGAGATTTCTATAGGAGGCACGGGTCGGTGCCGTGTAGTATATTGATAGAGGTGTGTAGGTTGTAGTGGCTGCCGCCAAGGGTTGTGTTGGAGAGACGTTGTGGAGGGGAGGTTGGCGGGTTTACGAATGCGGCTCAAAGCAAAGCCGACGCCAAGGCCCGAAGCGATTCGAGTCCGAAACTGTACATAAAGGCTTTAGTAATTCGTCAACGACGGCGATGTTGCCACCCACGTGAATGATCACTCGGGTTGTAACTACTTATGTAACTAGTTCATCAAGATTTCGGATCGATTGTGCAAGACGAAGTATTTAACAGCGACGGCGAATTATCTCTAGGTAAGGTCGACCTGCCACTGATAATTGCAGTTTCATACAACAATAGTTTCCCCAGCTTCGTTCTTTTTTTTTCGTATTTTTTTTTCTCGTTTAATCATTAATTCCCGCTGCTTTCAATTTTTTAGTCGCAACCCCTACCGATTCCCACGGTGCTTTCATTGGCCCACAGCAGACACCAGCCACCGACAGCATTCCGAAAACCGAGACAGAGCCAGACGCTCACGTTCTCGAGCGGCTACCGGCGCTTCACAGTTGTTCACGTTTTGATGTCTAAATATCCTGCCTGGTCGTGAACGTTCGTGGCTGTGTTACCCCCCGGGCCTCATCACTCGCCGCGAGCCACTCCCGCTTGAGTTCCGTCCCCTCGACGCTCACAAGTCGCCACAGCTCTCACAAATAGCTCGCAGTCGTGCAACATTAGCTAGTCTACCCGCGGTAGCTTGATGCTCTTGGGGTTCCTAGTGCAGTCGTTGGCAGCGCCGAGATGGTCGCGTCCGCGTGCGAGAGCGCGGGGACAGGTCGCGAGTGCTGGTGGGGAGGAAGGGTGCGCTGCGTCTCTGAGCGTGGGCAATGGTTCGCGGCGAAGTTCAGCTTGATGTGAGCTGCCTACGGTGGGCACGAAGCCGCATCCGCTACAAACATGATCATTCTTTACTTAGTAAGCATCATCATTCATCACTCTCTGTTTAGTCGCTCGACAAACGAATGTCACCTGGTTATCGCCATGATCTGGATAGGTCGCATGCGGTTGATGAGGAAATAATAGAAAGGCAGCGTTCGTGATAGCCATCACGTAGCGATGGCCGTACGTGATGAATCGAACGCTCTGCCCCTTCGCTTCATTTGGTTCCAGGACGGGTTGTGTGGGGCCATCTGCTGTCTCCGAGAAGGATTAGATAGCGAATCCGTTGCTGGTGGCTCGTAGCAAATCGTCGTCACTCAACTCACTTCATGTTTCTTATGAGGCTCTAGACGTGTTACCTCGATCTTGGCAGCATACGGAATAACGGTGCCTCTAAAACTTTCTCACGCTATGCTTGCCACAATTGCCCGATAATCCTGTTCGACCGACACCAAAGAGTAGTTCGTATCGCAACTCTTCTTCACAGACCTACTCGAGTACTATCGCCCAAGCACTGTGTTGCCGAGCACTGGGAGGGATATCGCCGTTAGCGACTGGTCGCCCCCACCTTATATAGTCTGGCTCACGTTGTTGGGTGCAGAACCTCTCGGTTTTCGTGAGTAGTGGGGCCGGTCGAAGCGGGGCGATGAGGCAATGATCGACCACGGCCGGCCCACATCCATCGTCGCGACGTGTGGGGAATGCACAAGGAGGTACGCCCGGGGACGACGGATGTGATCCCCCTCGCCCGCCTACTCGCTCCTATCGTCACTGCTGTAAGAATACTTAGTTATCTCCCCCTCGCCGCACGGGGTGTTCGCCTTACTCACCCGTTCTTGTCGAGGCCAAGCTCCACTTTTACCCCCGCTCTATCCGTCTCCCCCGGAGCAACTGATCAAGACCTTCTGCTTCACCACTTAAGAGTTTTCTAGTAGGAGCCCAGTGGCTTATAGTCCGGTGGTAGAAAGAGGAGTATTTGCAGATTGCCATGATTTGCAGAGTGGGGCGGTCCCACCACTCAGTGGCGGCGCGATACCTCAACAACCACACTGCGGATTGCCATCAAATTTCGCGCGACACAGTATATTGCATTGACGAACCTCCAGCCTAAGTCTCGAAGAAAACTACCGCCTCAAGAAGTCCTACCTACCGCCTCTGGCTCTGCTCCCACCACTTTCACTCCTACCATCCCCGCCGGCTTAGGCCTGGTGCGCAGACTCATCACCAAAGGACTATCAGGAATGCGCCTAGATGGCTTACTAGGTGTGGAAGGGACCATCGCTAGATCTCCCCAGTCAGAGCTAATTTCTGTATGCGGTGACGCTTTGGAAGGACTTACTTTTGTGTGTGGGGGGGCAGCTGCTGTGGAAGCCGTACTGTAATACATCACTCGTTCGGCTTAGTCACCTCTCTTCCACGGACCTCACTCCTCACTCCCTACTCTCGAGACTGTACCACGGAAAGAGACGGGAAGGGGAAGGATCGATTTAGGATCCGGAACCTGATGGCGGATGACCGGTGTGTGAAGATCCTGGGCTTCCTCAATTCCACGGACGTGGGGCGGAGGGTAGGGCGGGACGTTGGGGAGGAAGAGGCACAGAGCGAGTGCTCAGGTCAAGAGGAAGCGGGTGAGGATCGTAATGTGTGGTCTCTATTTCTTTCTTTTGTGATAGGATGGGCCAGGGCGTGGGCGGGGGACGTCGCGTGCCGCCTGTAGGCTGATCGAGGTCAGGGCGGACGGGGGACCAGACTTATGGTAATACGCCATGATCTAACAAGGCCGGACACGACCAATGAAGCATCACCACCAACAGGACATAGAAGAATAATATCATACAAGTCAAAGGTTCTCGAGCTTCTCATGCAAAGTGCACACCATTACCAAGCCAGAAGCTAGAGACAAAAACACCGTTTATCCACGAGCCAAACAACGGCCAGAAATACAGGCCGAGAGTAGACAAACAAACGACCAACGAGGCTGAAGATTAAAGGTAATCATTGCTATCTGCTATCCATTGATGCTGCTCTCAATCTCATTGCCCCCACCGTGTCACGAGCGCCGACGCACAACTGCTTTCGCTGAGCCTCCTACAATTCGCCGCGTCCTTGTGGACCGACACATAGGCGGTGTAGCCGCTCATGTGATCTCGGAAAGTGCTCGAAATCTGATGGTCAGGCGATGGGAAAGTCCAAGGGAATTCCATTTCCCGTGACTTCCTCGAGCGTAAAACTTCGTGTTACTGTGCTTGTTGGACGCTTGGATAAACATCGCACACGCATTGCACGACAGTTTACTGACACCCAGGTAATCCATCGGTGGCATATATTCCGCCCCGTACGCGAACCGCGCCAGCTCCCGAACTGGTCTGCCTGGTTCGCGAACTTGGGCCCGTTCGTGAACCCGTTGCATCCCGTCATACCGTAGGCAAGATAGAGTCATAGCCAACGGTGCAAAACCAATCAAGGTTTTTAATGCCCTCACAGCTAATAGATAACACCTTAGAGAATTACCTCTTTCTGTCCGATTCTCGATTGGAGTCGTGGTTGTCAAGCCATTCCCAGTTGGTAGTGGAGATGATGGAGACGGCCACCGGAATCTGCACAATTTCTGCGCGACGTAGTGAGGCAGGAAGGTGGCTATGTCAGGACACGGGAGTCGACGTGGTAAGCTCAGGGTGAACAGTGGCGGGAGCTGAGTAAACGTGGATGGCGATGTTGATGGGTTTCCCCCATTAATGTATGCTGTACTGTTAGTTTTGGCTCCGTAAGTTGGCCAGCTCGTGAACCGGAATGTTCGCGTATGGTGCTGAACATATACTCTGGTCCGAAGATACTGTTGGGCTGTTGAAGTGGTGTGCCAATACGCACTCGCAATGGGCAGGAGCCTGGGTTGGGTGTTGCCTGGTCTCTGATCTTGATCAGAGTTGTTTCGGGGGCCATCCAGTGCAGAGCAAGCCGATGACACCAGCCCACAAGGTCGTAAGCCCATACAACGATCGTCCACATCTATCAGCGGGGTTGCGTCCGCTGAGTGTTCGAGCTTCTACATATCGCTAATGGCGGCGGGGACTGGTCAAAGTGGGGCGACGAGGCAACGATAGCGGTTTCAGTGCTGTCATCGGGATGCCGTGCCGACTGGGTTCGCTGTCTTCGCCTGTTGATGGTACCTACAACACATATGGTAGACGTCGAGTACTGTCTTGTGAACCCACCAATGCATAGTACACCTCATGATCACTTGTCATAACCATGCTAATCCATACAAACGTCCATCGCACGGTCGGAAGAGCTCAAGACCTAGACTACACCATCGGCGGCATCCTGCCTCCAGCGCCTTGCGGCTTCTTCATCCCCTCATCCACCATCACCGGCATGTCCTCGCGATGATGCTGTCCTCCTTTACCGCCCTTTCCGACCTCACCGCCTCCCTGCATCTGCTGCTTGTGGTCTTTCCTACCGTGGTGACCGTGGCGTTCGTGGTGGCGCTCCCCGGCTCCACCGTACGTCAGTCTAACTCCGCGCTCCGGCATCAAGAGTACTTACTAGTATGCCCCACGCCCTCAGGATGCTTCAGACCGCCGTGCGGCAGCGGCTCCAGGTGCGACGACTGCATGATGTAATCGTCGCCGATCACGCCGTGCGTGTGCTCGGTGGTCGAGTGCTCCTTGAGCGGTGACCTGAGGGGATCGATCTTGGTTGACGAGAGCTCGTCCTCGTCGTAGCCAGGACCGTTGGTGGGGTGCTCGAGGGCGTCGAGAGCGTTTTTGGATGGTTTGTTCTCGGCCATTATTGTTGTTGTTGCTTGTCTGTTAGATATGATAGCGTGGAGCAAGCGACTGGCGGTTTGGCCGACTTATATATGTTGCCACCACAATGACGATTGTGTGTTGCATGGTTCTCCGCCAAGTTGCTCTGTTGACGTCAGTCGAATTCCACTGATTGTGGACTCGACCGGCAATTGGCGGGAATATGAACGAGAATGGTCTGACATGTGGCAATGCCGAGCGATGTCAAGCGAGAATGGTGCTGCCACAGTCTAGGTATGCACCTATCTGGGCTACATGCGAGAACAAAAAAAAACAAGCGGAAATGGCCAGGTACCGAACTTGGGGGGCGAATGGTGCCAAGCTACTCATGGGTTTCCTCTACGGTTTATTGACTATCTCGCTTGTGTGCAGTTTCGACGCATACATACGATGAGGATAGAGTAATAGCAATCGGGGAATCCGCATCCTACGCAGCCAGCATCGGCCTTATCCAATGGTTCATCTCCCCACTTTCCCGGTCCAATCGGCACCCCCAAATCGCCTCATCTTTAAAACGTCTTCCACCCCAGTGGCCCTCTTCCATTCCCTTTCGCCTCCCTAATCAGATGTTTCGCTATTCCGTCCTTTTCCCTTAACTCGGACTCCTTCGGATAGAACCTACACCTCTCCCTGAGCGGCACTGCCTCCAGCTCCTTGTCGGTCAGGCAAACTTCCGTGGCAACCCTTCTTCTCTGCTGCATTCCCGCAATCAATCCCACAATGCTAACATCCATCTCCAGCACCTTCCCAATCAAAAACTCATCCGGCTGCTCCTTGCCGGGGTCAACACCCACGCGCTCCGCCAAAAGTCGCCAAGCAACTCCGTTCGTCCTGCACCGCCCGAACGTGTCCGCGAACGCCTCATAGACGGCGAGGTGATATCGCTGCCACTCGGCGTCTCGCTCGGGATGATACACGACAACCGACGGGAGAGGCCATGCGAGGCGCTCATGGAGTCGGAGGAATTCGCTGGGGAAGGGCACGTCGCGCGCGTGGTGGAAGGTTGGGTAGAATGTTCGGAAGAATCCCAGCACCGACTGCAGTTTAGCGCGCGGCGGCCCTTTCTGCTTCGGTGCGCTCGGGGCGTTTGCTGAGCTGGGAGAACTCGAGATCCTCAAGGTGCTAGGAGTGCGAGCAGTTCCGAGGCGACTGGGGGTAGTAAAAGCAGTAGTGGTGGAAGCTATTACGCCGCCATTTTCTCGGATTCGAGAAGAGACTTGTGACATTGGCTGCGGGTGAGCTGTCACGGAAGGTACTGTTGGGCTCCTCTCGGAGCGGATTGGAATGGTGGCTCCATCTCTCTTTCCACTCCGGGGGAATGATTGTGATTGCGGCTTTGGTTGCGGCCGAACCGTTGTCGAGGGCGCTGGAGCACTCCGATCGCCGAGAGCTGGTCTTCGTGGAGGATCCGTGGACACCTCTATTCTGCGAATGCTAAATGTGCCGGTTGTGGTACCATCCGTTCCACGTGGGGGGATAGCCGTCTCTATTCTGCGAATGCTAAATGTGCTGGTTGTGGTGTCACCCAACCCACGTGGGGGGATCGCCGGCTCTAGTTTCGATTGCGGTCGGGCTGTTGCAGGCGAGCGCGCATCGGCGGTTGTGGCTTTATCGCGACCGGTGAATGCGGACTTTGCTCTTGGTCGCGGCCGGGCAGCCGTCAGGTTCGGATCGGATTGACGCCGTCGGGCTGCAGTAGGTAGGGCTGGTGGAATCTGTTTTGCTCGCTGCTGAACTGCCGCGGAGGACGTGGGAGCACTCCATGCAGTGAGGACGACTCGTCGCGGGGCGGAGAATGGTGCGGACATTGGAATGGGGGAAAAATTGCGGTGGTGGGGAGTGATGGCGTCAGCATACAGGGTGTACATATGTAGTTATGTACCAGTATCTCGCGTCTGATATGTAGGTACAAACAAGTGAAGGTCGCACCCCAGCAAAACCTCGATGCTACATACCGTTTCTGTGGTGCAAGTCGCGTCTCCTTTCTCCGTTCCTAAGTCCGTGTGCCATGCCCACTCCACCGTGTTGCTATGTACTAGTACAGAGGTGTCTACCTACGCTTCTACATACCACGCCACCACTTGCTCGATCGTACCACCACTTCCCATCATACCACCACTCCCCATCATACCACCACTCCCCATCATGCCACCACTTCCTATCATACACCACTCTACCCGGGCAAAATGTGTGCCGCATAGTCTGCATAGGCTGTATGAACAGGAAAAGACAAAATTGTACACCACTCTGCTTACTCGTACACCCACGCATGTTCACACTTGCGCCCCCGTCCTTTCGCCCGTCCGCTTGAGGAGTTCTCGGTTCCCTCGGTTCGGTCTCGACCCGCCGAATCCGCTCGATGTGCTGAGTGCGCTTGATACAACCGTATTTGCTCGCCTCATTTGATTCGCAGAGAGGGTCTGAGTCACCTGACCGAGTCGTGCAGTTTTGCAACGCGATATGGTCACATGTTGGGGTCGAATCCACTAGTCGCTCGATACGGAGACACCCGTATATTCACTTGCCTCACTCGCGATTCGTTCTCCTCACTCACGTGGCCTAGGCTGGCATCTGTAGGGAACTTTGACCAGCTTTCTTCGAGGGCAGATAGGTAATATCGTGAAGGGGAATGGTCAACATACCTGACTCTTCATGGATACCAATAATTTCGCCAACCAGAGACAGAAGTGAACTTCGTTGAGGTACCGGTAGATTGTTAAAACTTCCTCGTAGGGACGGATGGCAGTGAAGAGGAAATGGTGTTGTCTGTGCTCCTTCACGAGAAACTTTACTGTAAACTATGGTTCGCGATTCGAAGCACCAGTGGCTGGGTTGATCAAACAATGGATCATTTTCCAGATGGTCGAACGTCTTCCAAACAACTCCGACGGCCTGAAAAATTCCTGGTTGGGGGTTTGGAAGCGAATCGATATGATTGTTGTCATCGGGATTGCTAGGAAACCTGTAAATATTCAGCATTGAATATCAAAGCAGCGCTCGATACCTGCGGAAAAGAGTGAAAGGGTGAGATCTCACATGATTCACGACCAAGTATCAGGCTCATTTGGCTCTGAAATCTTACAGCTGACAAACTGACCATGTACGAAACAGAGGGAATTCTCAAGGAGTAAATCGTGTATTGAAGCTGTCCAATATGAAAGCGACCCTTCTTGAGCGGTTGTTCGAATATCTGAATGTTGTGGTTAGCGTTCACCGCAATCCTGTATTCAAATTGTTGATTCAAAGAGAGTCCTGCAGTCTATCCCGTACTGCTTCCGATGAAGAACGTTCCATGGCGGTGAACCGTAAGTTAACCGCCCACGGTAGCCAAGCAGCGGGTCGCCATCAACAACCAGCAGTCACTACGTATCCACGACGCTAGTCAGCGGTACCAGCTGTGGTCTCTATGCGCCTCCCGAGTTCCCCGACTATAATACACTTTCCCGGATGATTCTGCTCCCAGAAGTTGCCTCCCTCCTCCGAGCTACATAGAGGTGAAAGTTTTATGTAAAACAGCCAACTGACTGATATGACACCCATGGTGAACCCTCGTTTGCGGATTTGGCGGCTTTTGTTTCATGCCACAATAGCAGGAGCTTTGTGTGCCAAACGATTAATGGGGAAGAGGAGTGCACGAGTGAGGTGGCGAGGTAAGAGATGTAAGTCCCCTGCATCTGGTGCTGATGTGTAGAAACTGGCGAATTGTGACGCGGGTCCGATTATCCGTACAGTAACAAACAACCTTCGGAGTCGGCTCAACAAAAATGCAATCAGGCGTCTCCTTCTCTCGCACTTCGTTAACCAGATGGGAGGTCTGCGACCAGCTAACCTCCGCTTGCCCAAAATCCTGAACCCACTCACTACCCAAGAAATGCTCACCGGATTTCACTTACAGCTCCCACCATCTCTTTTCCGAATAACAATTTTGTTTAGATAATCTTGTTCTACTTCTCTTTCCGGTGATCTTCGGTGCGAGTACTATATATTTTCCATCCGTTGCGGTAGTGGCCGAATGTTCCCAGTACTGACCTAGTTGTACATAGGAGAGCTGCTGATATGCGAAAAACGCTAGTGGATCATGAGATGCGCCTCGTTTGCCCGGTCCGCCAGCCGACCGAGTCCAGACCAGTGCGGCTCCAAAAAAAGCCAGTGGGTCTGCGGGCTGTAGACTAGCGTACACTGCGTCTCGCAGACCAGTCCAGGTCGAGGCTAGGTCTGGCTTGGCCGGACTGTTGAGCTGCTCCGGCTATGGCGGGCGGTTTCAAGAAGATAAGTAAGCAGCATCACGTAGTTATAACTGTGATTTAGTAATGTGAACTTTTGCACTAGGACAGAAACAAACGTGATGTCCACCTGCGAAATTTTCATCATGATCAATTCTAATACGGATTCGGCTCTCCTCCAGCCACAGCCTGAAGCCGAGCAGGCATACTGTCAACCAATCTAACACCCCTCCATAATAAGTATCCTCCTGTTGATCCCCGGTGTTCCACTCCATCCGGCGTCGTCACGCGTTGTTTTTTCTCGGGTACGCCCTTCGAGTGCAGCTGCCGAACGACGACCTTTTTGCTTCATGTGCTATCGAATTGCAAGTACTAATATAGGTGGGCTACAGGCGGTGGGTGATGATAGTAGATGTGGTCCTCAGTACTACTGGGAAAACTGGGTAAAATGTACGCCGCCATGATCTAGATATATTATGTAGGTCGCATGCGAGTATGAATAAACAAAAAAAAAGTACTACTGTACTAGCTTAGCGATGGTGCATACTTGTTACCAGCTGTTAGAATATGGTGCCACTTGAGCCGGAGCGCTCAAGTTGACCAGAGCGCTCTTGACTTGGGACGATCGGAAGATGGAACTTTCAAGTTGATACATTTAGATAGATATATAAAGACTGCCCTCTTCGGCATAGGAGGGGGATAATTAAGCAAGTCAAATATTCATTCAATTCTCTCATATACCTTTGACAGGTTATGAGCCCGGAGCCTCTACCACGATCATAATATCTTTAGCACCTGAATACCTCTACCTCGTTTTTCTTTCCAAAAACATTTTGCTCAATCTTACCGCCATGAGTTCTACGTTTACCTGCAAGCATGGATCTATGCAGATGCTTAATCCGCGCAACTACCACACATGGAAGGCAGATATGATGATCTTCCTTAGGTGTGAGAATGCACTCGATATAGCACTCGGTTGCGAAGATCCTCCTGATTGCAAGGCAACATTTGCGAAAAAGGAAAGCTATCAAAAGATTCGGTCGCGCAACTGAGATGATTTACTCTTCAGTTGAACCAAACATCCGAGCAATAATTAACAAACTTCCTGATCAAAATCCAGCCTGTGTCTGGAAAGCTCTTGACAAGAAGTTCAATACCGCTGCATCTCGATCTGGAAGACTAGCGATCCGTCGAAACGTTCAAGTTACATTTAGATAGATATATAAAGACTGCCCTCTTCGGCACAGGAGGAGGATAATTAAGCAAGTCAAATATTCATTCATTTCTCTCATATACCTTTGACACCAGCCTTTCAGCCAAGCCACTGCTACTTGATCGCGGCTATGAATTTTAGGGGTGGACATCACATACCCCCAACACTAGTACAATGTGAGCGGCTGCCACACCTAAAATTCAATCGGTATCCATGAACTTCCAATACATCCCGGATTCGTGAATATCACCGGCGATCTTCATGAGCTCACCCTTTCCTCTGTCACATCACGAGCTTTTGAGGGTTTCTATGACAAATTCTATGACAAATTCTATCACATGCTGCTTAATGCTTTCGAGCGGTTCCGTGAGTTGTGACATCCCATGAGCTTTGAACGAGCTTTGAACGAGCTTTGAACGAGCTTCTGGAGCAGTCGGCAGTAGCACCCTCAGCGTGCACTCCGTTTCCTTGTGCCTCAGTTCTGTCCCCCGTTTCAGTGTCCACTATATCAGAGTTGCTCCGCCCTCCGTAACTCACTACCTAACGTTTGCTGGAATCGAACGCGATGAGGTGCATAGCTTCTGGACTGTGGAGGGTAGCGTCATCTGTAACCATCACCATGGTGTTATCGCCGGATTCATGTATATCAACGGCGATCACCGACGGTCACCGCCGATCACCACCTTCTGGATTAGGCACTCCTCCCCCCACCTGCTTATTCTCCTCCATTTTGACATATGTAGAGTACTCTATGACCCTGCCCTGCTAGGCTCAGGTTCACAGGGTGAGTAAGTATGTATGTAGTCTGCTGTGGCCACACAGGATGACCTTATTTTTTGGCACTCGCTGAATGCGTATCATATCTATCTAGAAATCTGCGGTACATACACTGACGATCACTCATATAAGACCTCGCCCGACCTGTTGGATTAATAGATAAAAGATTGATGGAAAGTGAGAATAGAGTATATATGACATGTATTGTCTTAGAGAGAAGGCTGAGAGTGAAAGGTTTGGATACACGTGCATATGATGTGAATTCTACATGACTAAGCAGAACACTAAGCAGAACGAGTGAGGTATTGCAACACGAACCAGCTCTATTCCACTTGATGGGCTCTGAGCCGTCAGGGAGAAAAAAAAAACCCCGGTGCAGGCAGATATTGTCACGCCTAGTGGCTAAGTAACTGGAGAAGAGAATAGCTGGGCGTGGTGGAAGAAGAATCACCAAAAAAAAGCTAGCGAATGAAAATTCAAGAAGCCTCCACGTCCGCAATTCAAGTGTGCGGCTTCGTGGCCCCAACCGCAGCGCGCTGACTCACGCGACTCCCAACCCTAAGCTCCGCTTTCGGCCCTGCGCTAGCGCCACCGCACGAACAAAACCGCACCCATCCCCCCACCTCCCTCTCTTTTCTCCCCATCCTAGTGCGCGGGCAATACGAGTCTCAGTGAGGATCCAATCCGAGAGCTCGTTTTTGCTGGTTGAAAACTATAACCTTTGACCGCTCCTGGCACTGCCTCGGCGGCGCCAGGGAATTTTTGGCTTCTTTGTTTGCAATAAATGTGTTTTCCGTTGGTTTCCAGGTTTTAACACGTGGAGCTGAAGAAAGACGCGCTCGGAGAAACCGACTCTTGATGCAGATCTCCGCCATACGGACTCAACCTGGCTTGAGTGGCTCGTGGTGCAGGCAAACACTGAGCCAAGGTCCGCAGTTCACAATCTCTCACTCACACCAACCAAGACATCCGGTTTTTGTTATTCATTAATCACATGCGACCAAGCCCGAGAAGCCATAAAACCCATGAAGCTCGAAGGAAGCAAGCCTAGGCTACTTCCTAAGGATAATACTGGGAGAGTCGCCAGTGCCGGGGTGAGGAACGCCTCACCCAAGGTATTGGGATGACAATCCGCGTCGCTTTAGGGACTGCAAAGGCCGATCCTTCGACTTGGACAATCGTTAAAAGTAACCGGAATTAGGAGTGGTCTGTCGAAATAGCCCTGACTTGGGAATTCACAAAAAGGACCCGACATGGGCTGCTTATAAAATGTCTTGAACGTTGGATTCGCCCACAACAACCCCCAACTAAGTACCGTGGTCAAGGCATGGATATAAAAAGGACTAAGAAGGCATTTCATCCGTTGGTGAGTCGCGAGCTTATAGATCACGCAGCTTGTTCTCTTGATTTGGCCTCAATGCAACTTAAATTTACAGCTTCGCTGGGTTTTATAGCTTTCGGGCCCCTTCGGAGGGGGTTAGATTTCTTTCCCTTCCTCAATCCTGGAGTTAGCTCCAGGCTCGCCGTGATCTTAGCAGGTCCCCAGATGCGAGCAATGAAACAAAAAAACAAAATAAAACAAAAAAATAATCGTGTGTGACCAGCTAGATCATGGCGGTACACAAACTGTCCGTTTCCCGTCAGCTGTCCGACCCCGACCTCGATCAGTCCGTAGGCGGCTCGTTGCAAGCTCCCCTTTGCCCTCCACCCAGGCTTGTCCCAAGAAGACGAAAAGCGCAGCAAGCGAATTGCAAAGGAAAGCCGCCCCTAAATCCTACTCACCCGCGGACACCAAGGAGATGGGGAGAAAAAGCGGCTCCGGCGCCAGCTCCTCGGCCTCCACACTCTCTTCCCTTTCCCTCCGTTCCCGGAAATGATACATGACGTTTTGATCTCGGCTATAGATGGCGGTTCATCTACATAGACTTATTGCTTGTGTGGCGCAGGTGAACACGTGACGATCTCGCGCAGTGGTCTAGATGCCTCGTGACTCGGCGCTCTTCGCCACACCGACCGCTAGCGCTAACCCTAAGCCCTACCTTTGACCCTGCGCTGGTGTCGCAGCACGAACAAAACACCGCCCGTCCTCCCCGCATCCTCCTTTCTTTATAGTGCACGGGCGATACGAGCCTCAGTGAGGATCCAATCCGAGAGCTTGTTTTTGCTGGTTGAGAACTATAACCTTTGACCCTCCCGGCACTGCCTCGGCGCCGCCAGGGGATTTTTTGGCTTCTTTTGTTTGCCGTGCCTATGTATGTGCGAGCACTTATGTGAGCACCGGTCTATGGGATATGCGCCGTTGCCCTCGTTCTCAGATTCGATTCCAACCCTTTTACTCACAGCTGATCGTTCGGAACATATATTTCCGTAGAAACGCAACTCGGCCAGGCTGTGCAGTGCTTTTGTGGACTGCTGAAGGGAGGGAGGTGTTCCGTGCCGAAAATGTCGATCCGCCAGCGTGGGCTCCGGGCTCTCCGGGTGCTGGGTGCTGCCGCAACTGATAGTCAGGCAATCAGAGAAGACGGGAGTGATGGGAAGAAAGGTGGGGGGTGGGTAGACGACAATTGGCATTCATTTCTCGCTGTCCTTCTTCCACTAGAGCATCATGGTGAATTTAGCGGAGGCTTTCACATCGCTTCAGCGCATTCAGGCGGAGAGAGGTAGCCCTCGCTGAAGTGTGGACTCGTGGTATGGATCGTAGTGAGATTGAGAGGGTGTGCTTCGTGCTGCGGTTCTGCAAAGGCGGTCTCTGCTGGAGAAATCCCCTAAAGGGGCTTACATGCTGGAGGCGCGCTTATTGGTGGAAACTCCCTGATCGTGGGCACCAGAGATCGGCATATCCCCCTCGTTCGTAGACATTGTTGGCGGTGTCGCAGTGTCGCCAGACTTCTGGGCCGGGCTACTGTGCGGCGGTTGACTTGCGGTTCTCCAAGTATGCATCTGCAGAATGGTGTGCAAACTGGAAAACGTTGGGGTCTTCGTCCAAGATGACGAAATTTCGCATTCTTTCGATAAGCCGCCCCCCTGCACTGTATCGTGAGCAGAGAAGCCGAGTCGCCAAATTCAACCGTATTTGCATCAAGCACGGCGTTGGATTGTAATGGTTAGTACGAACCTTGTATTCGCCTCAAGGCGTTGGGTGCTGTTCGAGGAGCACTGCCTTTTCGAGTGAGAATGCTCTTGTATTTCGTCGGAAGCGTTCGGGGAACTGCCCGGAATGGGCATGGGACTGTGTTCTGCAGCTCGTTGGGTGGCCGCTACTACTGCTGTGGCAAATACTGCCGCTGAAACACGTGGACGTGCGATATGCAGGAGCACGGAGGTTTCCAGTCATTCCGTTTCTTTATTGGTTAGTAGAGCAAACAAGAGTGTGGTTCTCGTATGTATCCCGCCGATAATAGAGCCGCGCAATTGCATGCAGGGCCTCAACAAGTCCGGCCGCGCCAGTCCCGACCCCCGACCGGACCGGCCGGCGAGAGGCAGTCAACGCCAGTCTACAGCCCTCGGGCCAACGGGATTTTTCGAAGCTAGACTGGTTTGTCTAACCATACTCGCATTCAGCTATGTAGACTATGGCGGCTACATTTTGCCCAGATCCCGTTCACTGTCCAACCCCGACCTCATCGGTCCGCAGGCGGCTCAACGTTGTGGCCCCTCCTGCCCCGCCCCCGGCCCATCCCAAAGATAGAGATACAGAGCACCAGAACCCGTCCCCGGCGTCTCACTCCTCTTCCGTAGGAACCAGGAAAGGTGTGTTGGGGAAGAACTGCAAGCGTTCCTCAACCTCGGCACCCAGTTCCTCCTCCTGCCTCCTCCTCTCCTCCGCCTTCTCCCGCCCCCGGAGCCCCCACTCTGACACCTCACTCTGAGCGCCTTTCCGAGCTGGGTCCAGAATCTGTCGCCCCATATCAGTGGCAGCGAGGAAGTCTAGGATTGCCTGGCTGCCCACACTTGGAATTGGGGTGAGTCTTCCTCCATTGTAAGCATCGGCTGATCAAGGCGTGCCCAGTTTTCAATTGGTAGAACCGCGAGACGGTTCTCTTGCCGCTGCCGGCCACCCCCATCCAGGTGCTTGCTTGCAGGGCAGCCTGTACTTTCTTGTGATCCAGTCTGCACCCCAGCTGCGAGCTTCCTCTCCGAGATCTCCCGCTTGAGATGCGCAAGGGATTTGGGCAGGGACCACACCAACCTGAATATATGAGTCACTCGACCCCTCGGGTGCCCGGCTCTTTTGCGACCAGCTTTGCCACCCATCAGTCTTCTCATTGACTGAGACGCCCTTATGGGTAGGGCACCAACGGATCTCAGCGGTGATATCTAGCCTCGTCTCCCGTAGTGTTGCGATAAGCTTCCTGGCTTGTATGGCATACATCTGTCCTGGCCCTGCGTCTTCCGAAGCCATCCGTTGACAGCAGCATGGGCATCTGTGAAGATTGTAGCCCTTTCAGGTGGTGACCGCCGCCTCACCGCTGTTTCCAAAGCCCTTGCAAGGGCAGCGCACTCCGCATCCTAGGCTTCCTGGTTGAATCCCAGTTGATCCTTGTGTCCCTCCCAATGTGTCCCCTTCTTCCACACAACCGAGTATTTCGCCGCCCCGCTGTTCAGTCGCGATCCATCCGGAACATTGTGAGGCCAGTCCTGGTGCGTTCCACCTCAGTCTCGGCCGCCGCCTCGTCCTACACCAGGGTAGTTGGAACCGGACTAGTGTATGCCGGAGCCGGGCAAACGAGTAAGACCTCATTCTACATTACCATCCCGTTGGCTTTTGCGAGGAGCGATTGGCCGCCATCACAACAAGAGGCAGGAGATCGTACGCGCACAAGAGAGCATTGGGAAGAATTGGGAAGAGAAGAGGAGCAAGATTAACTAAAAAATCTGTTGATCGGAGAAGAGATGGCGGAGCTGTAAGCGAAATCCGGTGTGCATCTCTTGGGCTGTGAGTGGGTTTTAGGGTTGTGGGTTGTGGGTAAGTTGAATTGGGTGCGCATTTCGAGAGCTCAGTTTTGCCATGCCCTCTATCTAGAGCTCCCATCCTCGGCGTCGGCCTGTTTTTGCCGTGAGCTCAGGTGGTGTATAATGGCAGTCGTTGTCTCGCATCGTGGGTACGTAGTTGACTGTTTGTTGTGGCTGTGTTGGCGGTTTTTGCGGTTCTCGGGGGAGTCGATACTTGGGTTGCCGTGCCTGGCTCGGCGTCGGGTATTGGCGAACCCACGCACATGGTGGAACTGCGATTGCCGCCCCCGCCAGCTACTACTAGCAGTGCCGTGGTGCACTCCGGCGGGGACAACTCGGGTGAGCCTTAATGCCAAGTCTGGGTCCAGAATTGCTGGTACATACATCGTGAGCCCCGCAACGTCCATGGGTTTCGGACAAGCCTTTCGGGCGATCAATCCAAGCCCGTGGGCTTGGAAGATGGGGTATGGTTGCTGCGGGTCCTGTCCGGGCAAGATGAAGACCGGACATGCCGTGACTGCAGAATACCTCGAGTAGACAGGAAACCAGATCAGTGACAAGTGCTGTTTCTACGGTACGGAAGCGATTCAAACTTGAGAACACCTCTGTATGAATTGCTGGTCTTGGAAGATGCAGCAGACTGATCCGTGGGCGGAGATCCAGAAGATGACTGGGAAACATAAACGGAGATGGAATACGGCAAGACTCTTTGCCGACGAGAAATGCAGTGAGCCGATATTAGCCTTTCTGGGGAAGACGGAGGTGGGGTGGGAGGGAAAACTTGGATCTTGGATGTAATTTACCGTGATCTACATAGTGTTGGATGCAAAAAATGAATTCTCTCTCTTGCGAGCCCTGCCCGGCGATTGCGTCGGTTGGCGCTTAGCAACCTGCAGAACAACAGGTCCGAATCTCTTCGATTCCACTACGGCCTCGCTGAGATCGTATCGCCCGTTCCGCTCTGTTCGGCGACTGTGATTGTGGGGCTCTGCGGCCGCCAGATGCCGCCTCATAACGGGATCGTATGGGTGTGCTGTCGGGGTGTTCGGGATCCAAGTAGAAGGTGCACCGCGTATCCGCCCGCATCGAGCCGCTCGATGGGACAACTAAGCGGCATCGCTCATCTTGCCTGAATTCGTGTATGCGTATGCTACTGGGACCTCCTAGAGGCACCTGCGCACTTCTCGAACCGACCATATTAGCTCTGGCGTGTGTTGTGTGATTTGTGTCTTCAGCACCGAGCAGAAAAATGTCACTTTGTATCTTGTTTTTTTTGTTTTGTCATTTATCGCAGCGACCTATGGAGATCATAGCGATGTACACACTGCCCTTTCCCCGTCCGCAGTCTGCACGTGTGGCGCTTTGTATCGTCACTAACCAGTACTCGCTCTCATGGAATTCGTTCGTTACCGAGTGATAGCAAGTGAGGAGCTCTATTTTCGGCGGCGTCAATCTCCTATAGCTGTCGGGTGATCGGGCACTTGCCTGCTTAATCCATTTGTCAGATAAGCTCCTAGTGGTGCCGTATTCTCTGCTCACTCAAGGTGGCACTGCCTGTATGCGGCGATAAAGGCCGGGTCGCCTCTCTGATCGCATAAGCAACCGTCAAGACCGCCAGCCCTCTCTACCAACCCTCGTTCACTCTCCAAGAACTATCCTCCGTCTTCTAGACCAACCGGAATCCAAGTCCGACCCCTCCTACTAGATACCTACTGACTCCTGTCCCCCCACAAAAATTCGACTCCCCTCCAACTAAGTTCGGTACGAAATGTCAACCAACACACCCAGCTCCGATGGTACCAAGCAGAAAGCCGTTCCCTTCGTCCACAACGTGGGAACAACCTTTGATACGATCCTGCTTAAGAGCCACCGCCAGGAGATCCTCCAGCTCCAAGTCAGCCTCCAGTACACCGGGGAGCTGATGGACGCACTCGAGGGTCACTGGTCGACGACCAAGTACCTCAGCATACTGGTCCGGATGCGACAGCACGGCAAGGAGTTTAGAAGGATAGCATACTGGAGCATCCACAACGGCTTTGGCGCGAGCGAGGAAGAGCTGTACATCCGTCGGCTATGTCGCTTGTGCCGGGAGGCCTATGAAGATCTCTGCGCCCGAAGGCGGAGACTTCTTAGATGGCGTGCATAACTGTTGGGTTTTCGGCGTTTTGTTTTTCGGTTCCAGCATCTCAAGAATGATCGGTGTAATGGTAAGCTGCTTAATGTCTAATGTCTAATATGATAGTGTGTTGGGGGGTAATGGGGTTTAGGTGGAGCTTGTTCGTGGGTACGTACGTACATACATCCGCTCGACACACCCAAAGCTTGTCTCGCTGACATACGACAGCTGTTGGAACAATATACTGTGGTAATCGCTGCAGTCTTACAGTCCCGGGCGCTATGTACAACTGTTCGTTTTCTCGAGGTATCCTGTGGAAGGTGAGGCTCACTGCTGCTATGTTAGTCGTGCCCAGGACCGTCTTGCCGGTCTGTTCTAACCTATTGGGCGCTTAGGTCATCGACTTCCTTTCCGATGAAGACGGAACTCGTGAAGTTAGATACTCGAACTTTTGCCTGCGGAATCATTGGATTTTGGGGACATCTAGGTTCTTGATCTCTCGCACTCGGAGGCACTGGAATCGCATTGTGACATGGCTCAGTCCGGGGCACGTGGAAAAAGGGGTAAAAATATTAAAAAAAAAAAAAAAAAAAAAAATCAAAGTACGATACCGCGATACCACGGATCGAGCTGGTGCATCTTCACCGAAAAGAGGTAGTCAGGCCGCCGGAGGGGACAATCCACCTCGACAACGATTTCGACGGCAGCATGTTGGACAACTGATGCTCACCGGAGTCCGCCCCCGAGACCGCGACCGCAACTTGGCTCTATGGGTTATTTCCGACCCTGGAGGCGGCGATCTGGATACGCTGCATGCTAGGGACCGCAGGGGAAAAAAAACGTCTACTCGAGCCCAGAAGAGTTCTACAAACATTGCCCTGTCTTCACCGAAAGGATAAGTTTGGAGATTCTGGCGCGGTTTTAGTCCGATCCTACGGATGCCGACCTGGGCATTGACGTCCCCCGCATGCACGGGGACTATGCGGCTATGCATGGATGACTTGCAGGTTTTCACAGTGTGCTATCGGCGGCTGCGTATGTATTTGTGCCAGGCTCTCGCATTTCCTATGGAAGATGAAGACCGACAGACCGACACACACACGCACGCAATGCCGGCCAACCATCCAGACCGACGGGCCGACATTCAGACAGTGGCGGTTGGCCTACAGCTGACCGTTGCAAGTACCAGTAGACGGTACCAGCGAATGGACATCCCCAATGTCAGTATCTCGAAATTCGAACCTTGCTATCCTTCGTTGCAACTAGTGCGGCCGCAGATATACATATCCGAAGCAAGGCCGGCAAAACTCTGGTGCAGAGTTTTGGCTTTGCCAGCCCTGGCTTGTATGGAAACGATGGAACGGTGGAAAGATCTATCGGGCGAGCACCGGCAAGCCCACAGAAGATCTAGGACCGGGGCCAACATTGCTGTTCGTTGGCTTGCCAAAGGAAACGAATCGCTTCTACTGGAGGAAATTGATCGCGCTGGTGACCTCCATAGCGGCCGTTATACGGATGACAACGATTCGATTCGAATTCCTCCCACGACGACGACGAGAGCAAGGATGGCCAACCGGGCGAAGGCGGCGCGGACAATTCTGGGGGCAAACCGACCACGAAGGGCAGCGGAGATGGCTCGGGAGACAGGGGATTCGTCATCGAAGGGCGGGGGCAACAGTAGTAATCCCAAGAGCTCGAGCCCAGGCCGAGCCCGCCGATCACGGTTATCGGTCTGCTTCTCCGGATCGCTGAACGCGGTAGACCGTCGATGGAGTTGCCAGCCACGAAGGACGCGCCCTAAGCGTGGCGCGAATCCTTTGAATGCTGCGCTCATCCGCCTGCTGGGTCGCGTCTGACTGTTCTCGGCCGTTCTGACGTTACCATCGGATTTGGGGATGCCCATTTCGGGATCCGCGAACATCATCGAAGGTGATGAGATCATAATCAGTCTACGCCTTTGGAGAGGATCCGGTGAGAAGAAAATCCCTTGCAGCAGATGAAGAGGGTTCCGCTGACAGTCAGACAAGTTCTTCTGTTTTACCCTGGCCCGGTCGAGAACTTCCGTCAATCTGAAAAACGCTCGATCAGAACGCTACTTCATTTGCCTTGGCTAGAGCTGGTACCTAGTTACATATGTACTATAGTTGGTCAATTGAGCTGTACTGGGCCATGTGGTTGTGCTAGGGAACGCACTTTTCTCTTCTTTCTCTATGTATTCTTTGATGCTTTGTGATGCGGTTTGGAAAAAATGTCCACAAACTGGGCAGAAACCCTTGCGGACCGGCTGGCCCAGTTTCCAGCCTTACAGGTTCGCTCGTTGGATGGAGTAGGCATTTTAATTTTTACTGGTAATCGGATGGAATTCCATCGGAAGTGCTAAGCCCCGCCAAAAAATACAGTCATTACCATGTCATCTGGATATATGATGTGATGTGGGGTCAATCAGACACCTGTCGCAACGCCGACCTTAAGGCATTCCGATCCCTAGATGCCCTACCCGTGGGTCTGTGATTTTACGGTGCTTGATCCAGCATCATCATTCACATATGATGCCAAATCCATATGTATCCCAACTAATATTTTGCCGAAGCCGCCTCTCGATGCTCCCTCTCTATTAGCTCCGCATACCGTGAGCTTCTTGGTCTAATCTTAACCGCAAAGGATGCCTGATTCTTGGTCACCCGCGGAATGGAGAAGGTATTGATTGGGATGTCCTGGAGCTGTCAGTGAGGAGAGCGAACGTGAAAGAGAAAGTAGATGGGCCCATACTTGGCCACGATGAAATCGACGCAGTGAAGAAGTCTCGCTATGGCGATCCAGGCATTCATCTCCCCGACGTTCCACCCGACGCAGACTCTCCCGCCTGGAGGGATGTCAACTAGTTGGAGCAGTGGGGCATTGCGCCATGAACTGCGCAACAAGCCCAAAAAGTCCAATGTCCCTTCAGCGGTTTATTCAGATCCGCATCCAAAAACCTCTCTAGCCAGAACCGTTCGGATTGTTCGTACCCCTTTGGATCCAGCACGCTGGCCTGAGCGTTCCACACGAACACCGTTCCGGCCGAAAATCTGTACCTCCGTACTCTGATGAAGACACTAATAGAGCATCGGCGTGGTAGCTTGAGTTTCGGACGAATGTACGACTTATCCCCATGTGAGCTCGAATATTTTTCGTCACCGCAGCCAGGCCGGAACTCCTGCCAGCATGGGAAACGCGTCGACGATATCAATACTGGGCTGCTGATTTTCATGAGCTCGATAGTCTTGAACAACTTTGTCGCATCGGGATTATCCAGGCCCGGCCGTCTCCCGAACAGGACGCTCATGACCCTCCTCTCCTCTTCTCGCTCCCTGCGCTCCCTGCGCCCCCACTCAGACACTTCGCTCCCCGCATCTTCCTCAGCCGGGACCAGCCTTCCTACATCCGTAGTGGAGAGGAAGTCTAGTACTTCCTTGCTGCATCTCCCATCGGTAAGGTCGTCCCGGATCCTCCGGGCCGGCTCTTCCTCCTCCCATTTTCCTTAAGCACCTCTACCCACAGGATCTTCTGCTGGGGCTTCCGCTCGGGACACACCTCGAAGAGGTGATCCCGAGTCTACGTCTGACACCGGCACCACCAGTACTCGGCAGTGGGGCGGCTCTTCGTCCAGTTGAGATAATGCCCGGCGAGGCAGTGTCCTGTCTTCATCTGGTAGAACCTCGAGGCGAGCCTCTTGGAGCTATCAGCAACCACACCGTCCAACTTCTGCCTGTTTAGCATCCTGTACTTCTGCTTGGAGGTCCGGCCTCCAGCCCACCACCAGGCTTCCGCCCACTTCTCTGTGATCTCCCGTTTGACATGTGCGAATGATCTGGGGAGCGTCATCGCACGCGCTCCCACCCGGTCCGAGTATCCTAGCCATTCCACCCCGCGGGCCTCTAGCTCCTCCGCCGCGAGCTTGGCACGTTCGTCGGCCTTCTCGTTTCCTGGGGCCCCCTTGTGTGCCGGGCACCACCGGATCTCGATGATGTCCGGCCTGGCCCTCCGCAGCACAGCGGTGTGCTTCCTTGCCTGGAGCGCATACATCTGGCTGGGGCCAGGCTCCTCCGAGGCCATCCGTCTGATGGCAGCTTGGTCATCTGTGGGGATGGTGACCGCTCCGGAGTCGTCAGTCTTCGTGAAGCCGGTTCCAGCGCCCTCGCGAGGGCGGCGCACTCCGTATCTTAGGCCTCTTGGCTGTAGCTCATGTGGGTTGTGATGCCCACCCAGGATTGCCCGCTCCCCCACACCACCGCGTGTCTGGCGGTTCCGTTGTCCAGTCGCGACCCGTCCGTGGACATGGTGAGTCCGGGCCGTGTCTTCTCTCCCTCGGCCCTCGCCTCCGCATCCTCATCCCGCAGCAGTTCCGCGTCGAGGGTTTCCGGTTCCTCCAGCAGGACTGTACTCTCCGCCCTGCCCGAGTATGCAAGGGCATTCATGAGTCTTTGTCCAATCGCTGTTGTGGCACCGACGATCTCCCTAGCCTGGCCACCCCGCGGCAGGCTGAGCAATCGTACTCCGAAATGTCTCTGCGTGTTCTCCAGCTGGGCTGCCGCTGGTCCAAGTCCTGGCTCCGTCGACAAAGCCCCCAGGGCTGGTTGTCCGGAAGCAGCCCGTGGTCGCTCGCGCCTCTCGGTTGACCAGGAGCTGCATCTCGTTTGCCTGGCCGATGGTGCCCCGAGTCTGGTCGTCCTTCCACCACAGCTCCGCCCCGAACATGGCGACTGACTGGGTGCAAGCCGTCATGACCTTTCTGCAGTTGGCCGGCGAGATGCCCATCTGCCCTGCGAGTTGGCCGAGCCGTGCTGTCGTGTTCAGCCGAATGGCGTGATGGTCCTTGAGCGTGAGCTGGGAGTCTAGCCACACTCCAAGCCACCGCGTTGCTTCCTTGTTGGATGGGACGGTGTTGGCCCCAACCTTTACCGTCACAGTGGGCGGGGTCTTCTTCCTGCGGAAGATTGCCGCCTTTGTTTTTCCGTGGCCAAAGGCCGCTCGCTGCCCAGTCAATGGATGCCGCGGCAGCCCTTGGCAGCTTGGCCGCCACTGCCTCGTCGCCCTTGCCATCCGCACACCATCCGATGTCGTCCACAAAGGATAGCCCACTAATGCCTAGGACTATCCTCTCCACCTCGTCGAAGATGCCCGACACGTACATGGCGAAGAGGATTGGTGCCGCTGGGGGTCCCTGAGGGATACCGGTGTCCACTGGGTTCGCCTCACCCACCTCCCCGTCGAGGACGAGTTTCACCCGGCGGTCTGACATGAAGTTGCCCGTCCACCTGATGAGGTCCGGCTCAATCTCGAGCGCGTCGATGCGCCTCCCCAAGTGCGCGTTGCTCATATTGCTAAACGCCGACTTGGCGTCCATGGACAGGGCCCCCGCCACCTTCTTCTCCCCCCACGCTTGCTGAGTGCGGTTCGTCAGGGCTGCCACCGCATCCACGTAGGATATCCTTTTCCGACACCCAAACTGGCCATTGTGCAGTCCTCTCCCTTTCCTCCGCTCCAGGTGGCCGGCAATCAGGCGGGCTGCCGTGCGCTCGACCAGCTTGCTGGTGGCGCCAAGGAGGGAGATTACTCCGTAGGCCCGGACCTTGGAGTAGTCTGGCCTTTCCCGGCTTGGGGGCCGCCTCTCCTTTCGCCATTTTCCAAAGCTCTGGGTGGTGGCTGAGCCGGATGCACGCCCGAACAAGCTGCGTGATCCGCTGCTTGTCGCACTACCAGAACACCTTGGGGATGTCCGCTGAGATCCTGTCATCGCCTGGTTGCTGAGGTGTTAGCTGCCCTTCCCAACAACGCGCTAACTACGCATCTACCCGCTCGTAAGCGCGCTACGTTAAAAGCGTAATCGCACATTATGTACTTGTACCCTGGGGTGATGACCGAATTGGCATATTTCCTGTTCGCGGAGAACCAGTGGACGGGGGTGGTGAAGGTATTCGCAGAGTAGATGCCTCGACTCCAGGTCCTGAAACGGCTTGCAGAGGTCCTGCTGGCGGGTGCTCGCGCGGGATGCTGTGCGTTATCTTCCGTAGCAGCCGCCATTGCTCGTTGTACAGTACCAACGTCATGGGAAAATCCGAGCGGGAGCAGCAGATTGCGGCGCGTCGGTCGCTTACTACTCGCGAGGAATTGAGGAATTGAGTAACTAACACCCAACTGTCCGCCAACCAACCAGTGTGCATGTGGTGAGCCTGCATGGGATCGAGAATGAACGATCGGAGAGGAGCTGCATTTCTCCGGCAGGAAGGACGCAATCAAACCGGTGTTCTATGGTCACGGAGCGTCACGAGGAAGGCAACGAAAGAAATACAGACGTTGAGAAACGGCGCTAGTGTGGCGTCCCTTGCTCCACTGATTGGACCCACGGATCTACGCACACCGGACGCCACTGATAGCGGCGTGGAGAAGCTGTGCGGGGCGATCTAAGGGATGCGACAAGCATTGTGAATGTGCATAATCCAGCACGTGGAGACACGACGAGCCAATACTTATCTATTCTCCCCCACACTAGTTACATCCTGTTTAACCCACCAATCATAATCGAAACGAGCATTCTACATAGGGACCTGGAATACACTATCTACAACTTTTTTCCCAAAAGATCAGTAAATTTTGTTGCAGTTAGATAAACACGTTGCCCTCGATATCGGTCGCTGGTGATACCTGGTGCCCAAGACTTCTATGCATCTATTTTTAAGATCCCCTAACCAAAGGAATCCCAACGAGATTCCCCAGATCACTGTGCCAACGCGGTGATCTCAGTCCCACGGACTTTGTTGCTGTCGCACATGATACTTCGGCCCTTGAGCCGACGAGATCAAGCCAGTATGTCGACGAAGGTCCTGGGTCGGGCGTTCGGCATTCAATGGGTGGCTTGCTGCAGTTGTTGCGAGTTGGAGCTGATTCTGTTTGGATGTGGTCCGGTAGTTAGGTATCTCGCACACGGGGGAACCATAGACGCGCCGTGGGATCCGGTGCAGGCCCCTGCTCGACAGCCGGCGATCAAGCAAAGTTATGAGAAAGTAGGTGGACTGCACTCACCTGCCACGAGTGAAGGCAATCGCCTGGGAACCGACTGCGCAACTGCGCCGATGGCGCGTCGTGAATGCCTCTGCTGTGCTAGACACGCCTGGGAATGCCTGAATGAAGTCGCGAGTTGACCTCAAAATTCAAGCGATTCAACAGGTAGCATAAATCGACACTCGCAGTCGAGCGATGCGGACGGCTCGGGCGCAAAACGTCCCCCCCCCCCGTCCGTTGCTCCCATTATCCAAGACAAATTCCTCCACGCCATGAGGACCCCCCAACCTTCCCAAACCACCCGACTAGGTCGCCGACCGCTTCGCAAACTCGACTCTCAAGATAAGATGTCCGTATCCAACGCCATCCATCTTTACGCACGCCCTCTCGGCATCGCCACGTTCCGCGTAGCTGACAAAAGCAAAACCCTTCGCTCTGCCCGTCTCGCGATCCGTAGCCAAAAAGACCCTGGTGACCCTCCCGAACCGCTCGAACATGTCCTTGAGGTCGTTCTCCTCCGCAAATTCCGATACGTTCGTAACACGGAGAGTGGCGAGGTCGTCGCGCTCGCGATTGGTGCCGCCGCCTCCCATCGAATCGCCCGCTCCACGGCCCTTGCCTCGCAGATGAGGGGCAACATACGCGCCCCCAGCCTTCTGCTGCGCGGGCTCCGCGTCGGAAGCGCCGCCGCCGACCGCATCATCGTCAAGTGGCGGGAGTGTGTCCTTGAAAGGGCATCTCGCAGTGAAATGGTCTCCCTTGCAAATACGACAGGCGACTTTCGATCCCTTGAGAGCGTTCTTGAGGACGTCCTCGGCGGGGTCCTCCTCCCTAGAGGTCGACTTCCAGGTAGCTGACGGGCGAAAGACGATATTTTCACCGACGGTCGTGGTGGATATGTCAGGCCCGGGGGGGTGTCCCTTCTCTATGCCGAACTTGACCCATTCTTTACGCTCGGCGACCCGCGGGTTGACGTGCTCCCGGACCACTGTCGTACGGATCTTGCGCATGGTCTTGATCTTCTTTCCAGCATCGTTCAGACGGTATGTGATGATTGTCTTGGTGCCGTCGGGGTTGGCAACGATTTGCTGCGGCGGTAAGGCCGAGGGATCATCGAATTCTTCATCGTCGGCCCAGTTTGCATGGCTGTTGTCATGGCGAGGCCAGTTAGCGGGAGACTTCCGCAGTCCGCAAGAGAGCTTACGGAGTGTTGGATGCCATGGCTGGGAGGTGGCCGGTGATGATATGAGGTACTATGGTCTTTTAATCCTCGCTGATACTCTTTCTACTGGTTGCTGTGGGGTCGGTGGTGGGCGTTGTGTTCTCAAGGATGAGGTCCTGTGATGTTTCAGGACGGTTGAATCTTTAGTGCGCGCCAAGATTTCGTCGAACTAGTTATTAGACATGCCAACCCCCACCAAGCGACTAAGTCCCGCCCAACTCTGCCGCTGAGAGGTACCAACACGGAGGACAACCATGATGCGGCTACGGGTTTTCCGCCCGCCTCCGGGCGTCTTGAACATCACCAAGGCGTTCCTCTTCTTGCCAATCCAGCTGCATCGGTCTTTCTCACCGGTCATTATAACCCGTTCCGCCACCATACACCGTCGGCCAGCACCATACCCACGTTCAGATCCGATCTCGATCCAGCAAGAAGTGCCGCCAGCTTCCGGTCAGCACCACATACCGGAAGAGGAGCCTGAAAAACCGAGGGCGGGCCGTGGCTTCCTATCTCTTTTCTTCCTTGTGGCAAGCCCAATCACGTTTGCCTACCAATTTCCCACACACGCCCTCCCACCGGCGCCCGACCCGCCACACCTGCAACACCTCTCCGAAACGCCGCTCACAGCCGGTATCTGGCTATCCTCGCCATGGCAGAGCTTTCAACTCATGATGTTCCGTCTCCGTCGCGGCGAGTACGTGTTGCCTCTGCGGAAACACTTCGCGTTCACCCCGCTGAATTACATTGGACTATCGTCGGAGCCCAAGAACCTGCTCAGCCTGGCCTCCGGCAACGGAGGCGCCCCCGAGAAGTGGCGCTGGTGGACCTGGGGAACCTACATGTTCGCGCACGGCGGATTGTTCCACTTCGTATTCTGCTACGCGGCCATGAATTCGTTGGTGCCGATGATTGCGGCTCGCTATGGAACGGCTCGGACGGTGGCGTTGTTCGCTGGTGGCGGCACGGGCTCTGCGGCCCTGTGCTGTCTGACGGAGAGTTATCGCCACGGACAGGACGTGAAAGATGGGAAGGCCATACAGTTGGTGAAGCACGAACAGATCAAGCCGGATAACACTCGGCTGACGGTCAACCAGCTCGCGCCTGCGCCCGGGTGCAGGAGCGTGTTTGCCAGCAGCATCGGCTCGAGCGCGGGACTGATGGCAATGATCACGACCGCTGCCGTTGCTATGCCGCAGACGAAGTGGGGCATCTTGTTCCTGCCTTTCTCCACGGGCGCGAGGCCAATGTTGGGAGCATTGGTGGCTTGGGATCTGGCCGGAGTGCTGGGATATGCTCCGGATATGGGAGTGGGACACCTCGGACATCTCTGTGGAGACCTAGTGGGACTCTTGATGTACGCGCTCTGGCTGAGGAGGTTGCCGGTTAGTAGACTAATGGCGTGGAAGAGGAAGAGAGAAGGGTACTGGTAGGAGGAATTGGCGAAGAGGACTGTATATTAGCACTTACACACCGGCACTGGATATCATTTTGCAAATGGTGGTTGATGGTGGGCCCGTTGGCTCCTCGATGCCCAGAAACTGAATTCTTCCGCAAAGGCTCATCCGCTTTGTTTCCCTCCCAGCCCTTTCCCAGCCGTGCCTCCGAAACGTAACGTGGCCCCTCTCCCGCGATGTTGAAATGCTGGAATACGCACTCGAGAGCAATAGTGTGCTCGCTGCGGGGATTAAGCACTGGAAGTATGTATGTATGTAGTCATACAGGAGCTCCAGTGTCTTCAGACCGACCGACCTCGAGAGCTTGAAGCTGCTCTCCCCGCTTCCTCTGATACAGCATATGCGCATCTCATAAAAACCCTAGCACCTAGCCGTGGGGAGGGGGAAAAGAGAAATAACGGGATGCCGGCCCACTTGCTGCCCCCCTTCTTCAGCCCCACGTATTGCAACCTGGAAGCCGACGAAAGAGACATCGTGGAGAAGCCAAAAATTCCCTGGCACCGCCGAGGCAGTGCCAGGAGCGGTCAAAGGTTGTAGTTTTCAACCAGCAAAAACAAGCTCTCGGATTGGATCCTCACTGAGACTCGTATTGCCCGTGCACTAGGATGGGGAGAAAAGAAAGGAAGGAAGGGGGAGGGGGGGATGGGACGCGGTTTTGTTCGTACAGCGACGCTAGCGCCGAAGTTGGCCGACCGAGGGCTTAGGGCTGCGCACCGCCGTCTGCTCCAAGTATCCCAGGGCTGCAGCTTTGCGCCGCGCTCGATTGGTGTGGTTGTGACTCGCGGCGCTGAGCCGGGCGGGGGTTGAGAAGCCCTCCCCCGTGGTTCCCACCTCCAGACAGCCACTATACACATAAGAACAGACAGCGAGAGACGGTGCACGTTAGGGCTGGAATTCCGGCCGAAACACCTACCGTCATCCGCTCCGGTCGACTATGATACATATCAGCAGATCAAGTCTTGCCTCATACCCTACATCTAGGACGAGTGACCTCGATCGAGGCCCCCCTCTCGTCAAGCTTCTCTCTCTATCCGGTGCGCACTGGATGGCTAGAAGAATTGGACTCTACGCACCGGATATCCGCCCGCCGGCGTTCAGGTATCCTTGGCAATCGTCGGTGCACACATCTCCACCCCCGCGCTATACCGGGACAACGACCAAAGGATCCGTCCTTCCACTCCCCAGGGACTCCGGTTGTCACCAACAGCGCTGCAGCAAGGGAGTACTTACTGGAAGACCCCGCCCAAGCAGCGAGACGCGGAGCTATGAGCGAAGAAGGACAGGCCGGTTGCGGGGTGGTGGGCGATCGTGGAGGGATTTGCAGATGTACCTCCAAACCAGCTCGTCCGCTTCCGAGACCATATCCAACCGTACGGGACGCTCGGCCGATGGTCTGCCGAAGCATCTCTGAACTATCGCGGAGAAGGTCGGGCCGAAGTGGAGTAGCAAGTCTTTGCCATCTCGACGCCCGATCTCACGGTACCCGCCTTTTCCGTCGCCGTGCCGACCGCGAAGCCGGGGCGGCCGAACAGCTGCACGGTCGGCAGGACAAACGTGTCGCAGAGACGCAGTCGCTTCGAGATCTTTTGGCAGCCCGTGGCGTCGAGGGCGCCGACACTTACTTGTCCCCGTTCGATGCGCAGGAGAGAACGTGCGCGGCGAACGACGCGGGACGAGGGAGTTTCAGCTCGGGTGATTTGCGGGCGCAGTTCTGAGACCGGAGGGAGTTGGCGTGTTGCCGTTGGAAGGGCCCGCAGGAGAGGAAGCGCCCGGATCCGACGGAAAGCAGTACTCGGCTTCGGATGCTGCTAGGCAAGTTGTCGATTGCCCTCGCTCGACCAGTGCAGCCCACGTCCGCATTGGCTTGTACTGGCTCTTCCGGCACCGGGGCCGCCGAAGATCCCAAGAGTGGGTGCGAATGTTTGGGGATTACGGCGCCGAGCTGCCCGACCTGCGCACGGGTGAGAATGCTGCATTCTTCTCGCCGGAAAATCCGCGAGACCTACCGCCGTGCTGAAGAAGGGAAACAGTGCTGGAACATTGGAGGTTTTTCGTAGTTCGTGGCCTGGGATCAGCGTCGGCTCGGATGATCTGCAGGGTAGTTACTTTATAGATATAAGTAGATATGTACATGCATAGGGCGCGGGTCGGATGTTCCCCACATCCGCGCAGCCGTAAACAGACGACGGCCAAGAAGCCAGCGGAAGAGCGGCTTCGGCGACGTGTATCTGAACAGCGGTGCGTCTACGGGGGATGTCCAGGTAGTTGGATCGGAGATCGGAAGCCATACTCGATTCCGTCCGCTGCAAGCTCCTCGAAGCCAACCGGTCCGCGCTCCGTCTTTGTGCCCGGTGCTAGCACTCTCCGCATCCTGAGCGCCGCGCGGGAGCTCAGCCTCGAGACGCGCAGCCAGCGACACACACGTTCGACGCGCACTTCTCGCGCCGGCAGTCCCCCAGCGCCAGCGGATTCCAGGACGGCGGGCTGGTCCCCTCTCCGCTCGCGCGGGCGTGCGCCGACGATGGAGAGTACTCGTCGCCGACGACGTTCGAGTGACTCGACGATCCGACGACTCTGCCGGCCGCGTGCATCCCCGAGACCAGCCCGCGGGTTGCGGTGCACGGCGTGGAGCTCGCCGGGCTACCGCGGGGCCGCGCGCTACTTTCGCCCGCCGCCAGCCGGACTGCGGCCGACAACGCAGCCAAAGGATTCCCGCCCCCCGGTGCACGGGCGGGCCCGGGGACGAGATACACGCGGGCGAGGCCGTCTGCGTGGCCGGCCGGACTGGAGACCGGAGCCGGCCAGACCGAGGCGAAGCGGTGATAGCAGACATCATCGACGGAGCTGCTGCCGGCGTTCACATGCTATCACTCGCTCGCGTCGACTCCCCGGGCTCGGCCCCAGCCTAGACTTGGGAAGTCCTCAACCCCACCCCAGGTTTGGAAAGCCTCTTTGTAGGGGCTCGGTTCTTGCGCTTGAAGGTCAATGGCTGCTGCAAGAGATTGAGCTGCGAGAAGGATTCTGGGTGAATTATTGGCTGGTGAGATTACTCCCAGATGAGTTGCCAGCAGGCGAGAATACTCCCTGGTGAAGGCGCATACCGTCCGACTACTCAAAGTATCAGTGATGGCAATGAGCGGGTCAGGTCCGAAAATCAATGGACCGCTCCCTTAAGAAGAAGAATAGATCCCGACCGACCTAGGAATGACAGATGAACAACTCACCACCATAGATAGGGGGCCTGAGGCGAGATGCTGCGTCGTGCTCTCCGTGAAGCCCGGGACTGGTCTCTTTTGTGAATTCCTGGCGAGTTTTAGGACTTGTCGGGCCCTTCGATTCGAGAGGCAGAGGTCAGCCGCCTTTCTCCCTACTGTCGATCCAGGAGTCTTCTCCCGGCTCGCCACGATCCAAAGAGGCCGCATGCGAGCAACGAATCAACAGCAGCAGCAGCAGCAGCGCTCGGCCCAGCCCCGCACTGAGCCCCGGGATCGGGTCTGCTGTGGGCGCGGACAACTACGATGCCATCCGCGTCCGTTGCGGATGGCACGACGCCCAGCCGCAAGGGGGGGGTTCCGCTCGCACGAAACGGACCGCCGGGACGGGACGGCGCCACCCACTCGCCCGCGGGTGACACCGATCGAGCGGGTGAGTGAGGGAGTGGGCGAGTGAGTGAGTGAGTGAGTGAGACGCCATGCCGTCGCGGCGATGGCAGCGTACGGGGATGACACTCCCGGCGCCGCACACGGCATGTAGGCACCCGTGGGGGGGGCGACACAGCACGGCGGAGTCGGCACCGGTTCCGGTTCCGGTAAGGCGGTCCCGTCCGTCCGCCACCGCCTCCGCCTCCCATCCGATCCGGTGCTCATCCGATCCGGTGCTTGGCTCGCCGCCCACCTCCCCTTATCGACGCGAGCGAGAGCGGATCTCCGGCGCGGCGAGGTGAGCAGGGCAGTGACACGGCAGCGGACGGGTGTTGTGGCCACCGTCGTCGGTTCGACTGGTCCGGGGCGAAACACGCAGGCGGCAGACAGACAGACGCAGCGGGAGTGTCAGGGTCATGTGGGTTGGGGACGCGGTACGAGATCCGTGTGGAGGTTTTTTTTGTGGGGCAAAGCGTTCCGGACGATACATCACGGCAGCTCACTCTCTCGGCGTCGTCCGGCGGGAGCTCCCACGATCGAGATAGACCCGCATGCGATATACCGATCGAGCAGAGGGGGGGGTAAGAGAAAAAAAAAATATATAAAATATATATATATATAAATATAAATATAAAAAAGGCTGCACGCTGGGAAGGGGAAAGAAGAACACGACACGACACGACACGATCGTTTCCGTGCACCCAAAGACAGACCACACGATCGCAACGCGCAACGCGCAGCTCGCAACTCGCCGTCTCACCCGTCCGCACCGACCGGCCGTTCTATCCAGCAAAACCGCCGAGCATCGCAGACTCTTCTTTTTTTTCCTCCGTCCCGCCCCCGATTCGGCGACGGGAAGCTGCTGCGTCCAACACAGCAACTGCCGCATCCCCAACTACACTACGCACGACACACGACACACGACACACGACACACGACACACGACACCACACCACACTGCATCGCATGACGTTGCGTTGCATGTCCGGAGGTGAGGGAAGGGGAAGGGGAGAGGGGAGAGGGGGGCGCGGAAGCGTAACATGTAGCGGGAGCGTGCAGCGGTGACGACGACGACGACGACGACGACGATGCTGGGCTGGGCTGGGCTCGGGGCGGTGTGGATGGTTAAGGTTGGACTCCCGCTTCCCCCCGCTGCTAGATGCTCGCGACGCTGTGTACCTGCCGGCTGGGGTGGGGAGCACACGGATGGCGGATCGGAGGCAGGAGAACGGTGGACGACGGCGGACAGATATCAGAGCAGAAGCAGAAGCAGAAGCAGAAGCAGAAGCAGAAGCAGGGCAGCGCGGACGGACCAGGCCAGACCGGGTATTCGGGTCCCGAGAGTGGCGTGCGAGCCTCCCCCCCGCCCCGCCCCGTGCGCACGGCAAGATAGGTAACGGAAGCGTCGAGTCGAGTCGAGTCCGTCCGTCCATGCGGGCATCCGTGCAACGTGCGTAGGATAGGACAGAACGGGACGGAACAGGACAGGACAGGACAGGACAGGACGGCGGGGCGGGATATGCTGCCAGCAGCCTCGTCGAGCCCGCTGCCGTGCAAGCCAGCCCTCCAGCCGCGAGCCTTGCGCGCCGCCCTCGCCGCCCTACTTTGAGACACCCCCCTCCCCCACACAGGGAAACAGCAGAAACAGCAGCTCTGAGGATGAACAGGTATCAATTCTCATTAATCGTAGCATCCCCCCTCCCCCCCGGGCAACCCGTGTATCACTTCGCACCATCTCCAGATCCAGCCACGCCGCAGGTTCAATCGCCGAAATCAACCAATCAGGAAGTCAAGCAAGTCAAAGGGCGGGAAAAAAAAGTCAACTAAAAGACGCCTCGTTCGTCTGCCACATCCCCCCCCCCTTCCGTCCAGTGTTCGGTGCGGTAAACAGTGAGGAAAAAAAAAAGAAAAACCTTAAGATTCGCCGTATCCCCCCCACCTGCCCCATCCAGTCCGCACAACGAATGGAAAGGAAAAGAGAAGAAAGAGAGAGAAAAAAAAGAAAAAAAAAGCTCGGAGAATAATAATGGAAGGGGAAAAAAAATGAAAACGAAAAAAAAAAAGCCCCAAATAGTAGACATCAAGTCAACTAAACCTCGTGTGACCAACCCGAGGTGGGGGGGGGGGGGGGGGGGGGGGGGGGGGGGGGGGGGGGGGGGGGGGCGGGGGGCGGCGCGGGGGCGGGGGGCGGGCCCCCCCGGCCGCCCGGGGGCACCGCGCGA